>Ga0302204_1000067_pt1 | contig 39529 bp, 35 predicted proteins | sample II_Fen_E1_2_FD_194578 | JGI IMG/M metagenome (GOLD analysis project Ga0302204, IMG submission 194578) | Peat permafrost microbial communities from Stordalen Mire near Abisko, Sweden - II_Fen_E1_1 | ecosystem: Environmental > Terrestrial > Soil > Wetlands > Permafrost | place: Sweden: Abisko...
TTCCTGTTTACAATTGGCGGGACTACCGGGCTTTTGTTGGGATCGGTGGCAACAAATGTCCAGGTGCATGATACTGCATTTGTAGTGGCTCATTTCCATTACATTATCTTTGGCGGTATGGGCTTTGCATTTTTCGGAGCCATTCATTACTGGTTGCCAAAGATGTATGGCCGGATGTACAATATTAAACGCGCCACCATTGCCTGGGGAATAAATTTTGTAGGATTTAACCTGTTATATTTTCCACAATTCATATTAGGCTTTCTGGGTATGCCGCGCAGATATTTTGATTACCTGCCTCAATTCCAGACAGGGCAGATTATATCGACTATCGGCGGATTTATATTAATAACCGGTCTTATTTTAATGGTCTACAATCTGGTGCAGGGTGCACGAAACGGTGAAATTGCCCCGGCAAATCCATGGCACGGCAGTACACTGGAATGGCAGATTCCGTCACCTCCTTCGCTGGAAAACTTTGATGAACCACCTGTTATTAAGAAGAACCCGTATGATTATGAATAGTAGGTAGAAGATAGTAGATAGTAGGTAGAAAAAAAGTAGGTAGGAAGAAAGAAAGTAGCATTGCGGACTGGAAATACCAGTTTTTAAAAATTTAAACTAACAAAAAAAAGAGCGTGCAATGATTACAAGAGAACTAATTATCATAGAGTGCCCACTAAGTTTAGTTAAATATGGGCTTGTTTCATATCAGTGAAAATATTGTTGAATAGAAAAGAATCTAACAAATCAAAAGGTTAATCCCCTTACGGGGGATATTGGTTGAATTGTGATTCTTCTATGGATATTAATTCCCTACGGGAAAAACAGGTGAAATACATCAATACAATTTTTTTCTCCGTTAGGAGATCAATATCAATAGAGAGTTCGGCCTTTTAATGATATTCCCCGCCAGGGGATAAACATAGTAACAATAGGGTCTGTGATTGAACTTTTAGTTAGGTAAGAGAAAATAGTCGGTAGAAAGTAGTATGTAGAAGAATAAAAAATACGGTATTTAAATTCAGACTGGATATCTTTGATACTGACTAATCTGCCTGAGGAAGCTGTAAATGGTACATAGTAAATGACTAAATAGTAAATGAAAGGATATGGCTGAAAAAGTAATGCATGTGGAAGTACACAGAGACGACGAGGCCTCCAAGTTAGGCATGTGGCTCTTTATTTTTACCGAACTGTTATTGTTTGGTGGATTGTTTTTAGTGTATTCGGTTTTCAGGGCAGAATACCCGGCTAACTTTCACGAAGGAAGCCTGGAACTGAGTGTAACCATTGGAGCCATTAATACAATAGCCCTTTTAATCAGCAGTATGACGATTGCCATGGCTCTCACTGCTATCCAGAAGAACAACCGGAAACTATCCATGCGCCTGATAGCCGTGACATTGTTGATGGCAACGCTATTCCTTTTCAACAAATACATTGAATGGAACACAAAATTTGAGCATGGCCTGTATCCCGGATCACCCTTAATGCCGCATTTAGAAAGGGGTGATTTGTTATTCTTCAGTTTGTACTTTTTCATGACCGGATTACATGCTCTTCATATCCTGGTAGGAATGGTGTTGCTTACACTGTGTTATTTCAAGATAAAAAAAGGCACCGTGGATTCCCATAACTATATTCACCTGGAGAATGGAGCCCTCTACTGGCATTTAGTTGACCTTATTTGGATTTTCTTATTCCCGTTACTGTATTTAATCACATAAGAGTAAAAATGCCTTAAATCTAAAATAAACAGTCAAAATCAGCAAATGCAGAATTGCGAAGCAAAAACTAAAGAATTGATATTGTAAAATTCAATAAAATGGCAAACAACGTTTCACACACGACCGAATACAGAGTGCTTGCAAAAGTAGTGTTAGTACTTATGTTCCTGACATTCCTGACTATTTTTGTTACCTCACTTCATTTAGCTGCCTTTAGTGTCACTGTTGCTCTTTTAATTGCCGGGGTAAAAGGCTTTATGATACTGACCTATTTCATGCACCTGAAATACGAAAGCGTTCTGCTGCGTATTTTGGTAGCTATGATTTTTATACTTTATGCTGTCATTGTTCTCATTACGTTTATCGATTATGCATATCGTTAAGTAGGTTTTTCTTATTCTCTTGTCTTTAACACGTAACTTATACCTGATTATGTTCAGTAACGCATCAAATTTTGTTCACGGATCCGATCTGTCTACCCTGATAATAGGAGGTTTCGGCGTATTCTTTCTGGTCTCATTCACAGTGATCATGATCCTTTTTGTTGTGAAATACAATAGAAAGAGAAATCCGAAAGCAACCCAGATAAAAGACAATATTGTGTTAGAAACTACCTGGATCACCTTGCCGGTAATACTGGTGCTTTTTATGTTCTATATCGGTTGGTCGGGGTTTCTGCCTATGCGTCAGGACCCAAAAGATGCCATGCACGTGAAGGCAATAGGAAGAATGTGGAAATGGACTTTTGAGTATCCGGGGAATAAGGTCTCCGACACGCTTGTATTACCTCTGAATAAAGCAGTAAGAGTTGATTTAGTATCGAAAGATGTTATACATGGTTTTTTTGTACCTGCTTTCAGGATTAAGGAAGATTGTGTTCCTGGAAAAAATAATTACAGTTGGTTCATTCCGGGGGAAATTGGGGATTTCGACCTGCTTTGCTCTGCTTATTGCGGGGTGAACCATTCCTATATGTCTGCCATTATCCGCATAGTACCCCAGGAACGATTTAACAAATGGCTGGCTGTTTTGCCGGTAAAAAAGGCAGACACCAATCTGGGCCATAAGGTGATTGAAAAAAACGGATGCATTGCCTGTCATTCGGTGGATGGGAGTAAAATGGTAGGTCCTACCTTTAAAGGCTTATATGGTTCATCGGTCGAAGTATCAACAGATGGCACAGTTCATAGAATTACAGCCGATAATGCTTATATAAAATCGTCCATCGTGGATCCGAATAAAGATATAGTAACCGGTTATCCAAAAGGATTGATGAAATCGTATAATCACATTATTACAGATCAGGATATTCAGCTGGTAAGTGAATATCTTAAAACTTTAAAATGAAACCGGTCTCTGTAAATACGATTTTGACCTTAATCAAATACAAGGTTTCCATGGCGGTTACATTTACTGCCATCACAGGATACCTTGTCTATACGGGCAGTTTTGATGTTCATATAATCAGTCTGGCTTTAGGTATATTTATCCTGGCCGGAGGTTCAAGTGCCCTGAATGAATGCCAGGAAAGCAAGTATGACGCAAAAATGGAACGGACCATGCACCGTCCTATACCCACCGGTGAAATAAGCCCCGGACAGGCATTATTCGTTTCACTAATATTTATCCTATCGGGAATTATTCTATTGTTTACTTCCTTTGGGGTATTGCCAGCCTTATTAGGGTTATTCAATATATTCTGGTATAACCTTGTTTACACAAATCTTAAACGTCTTACACCATTTGCTGTGGTTCCCGGGTCACTGGTTGGTGCAGTACCTGCATTTATCGGTTGGACAGCTGCCGGAGGGTACATTTTTGAGTCAACCATTGTTTTTATCGCCTTTTTCCTATTTATCTGGCAGATTCCCCACTTCTGGTTATTGATGTTAAAGTACGGACACGAATATGAGCAGGCAGGTTTCCCTACGATAAACCAGTCCATCCATCCTGAAAGTTTGAAGAAAATAATCTTTAGCTGGGTAATAGCAACATCTGCTTTCTCTATCGGCATGCCTTTGTTTCTACGGAACATATCCTGGTTATTCTTCCTGACTATTTTTGTGTTGAATCTTTTATTCGTAGGGATCTTTGCAAAATTATCTTTTGGAAAAGTGACAGAACTTAACCTGAGAAAATCATTTATCGGCATAAATATCTACATGATACTTTTTATGATTTTACTTATTGTTAAACACCTTATCATTTAGAACTTTGAACCCACAACTTCAAGATTCACCGGGAAATACAGATACAAAAAAGCCACTCCAATAATCAGAGTGGCTTTTTTATCGTATAAATATCCGAGAATGTATTAGAAAGGAAGATCATCTCCAACAGGAGTTGCCTGAACGCTATTGGAAGCAGGTTCGGCAACAGTAGTGGCTGTGACCTCTTTGTTTTCTGATTTTCTACCTAAGAGTTCAACAGTTTCAGCATAGATCTCAGTAACATACCGTTTGATTCCATCCTTTTCATAAGAACGCGTTTGGATTTTACCTTCAATGTACAACTGACTTCCTTTACGAATGTATTTTTCTGCTAATTCGGCCAATCCCCTCCAGGCAACAATGTTATGCCACTCGGTACGTTCTGGTACTTGAGTTCCATTTTGTGCAGTAAATGCTCTTTCTGTGGTGGCAAGGGTAAAATTAGCCACTGCCAGATTCTTTTCCAGATAACGGACTTCAGGATCTTTCCCTACATTCCCTACTAAAATAACTTTGTTAACAGACATGATTTTTTACATTTAAATGGTTAATAATTAAGTTATAAAATTGGTGTAAAAATAAATGTTGTTTTTTAAACTCAGGCAAATAAAATGATTTATTTTAAAGACTGATTAAAATATTTTTACATTCACACCATTCAGGCTCTCTAACCAATGAAAATTATTTATCATCTGTCATAAAGATTCGATTACTAAACCACGGCTAAATTAAACTTCGTAATCAACAGCAGCACGTGATATTTTGACTTTTGCAATATAAGCAGCCACTTTTTTATGTTCGGGATGTTCCTGATAAATATCGACATCTTCCATGGCATCAAATTCAGAATACAAAGCAATATCGTAGTTTGTTTTAGGGGCATTTGGATAATTAATGCCTACTTCTATTTTCTTTATCTGCGGAATAAGGTGAATCAGGTTTTCTAAACCTGATTTGATTATCTGCGCATTTTCTGCTTTTGATTTTCCTTCTGCACTATCGGCCAGACCGAAAAAAACAATGTGTTTGATCATATCTTTTACATTTAAATTGGTAAATAATTGAACGAGTATGTTTTATATTTCAGCAACAATGTATCCCGAGGGGTATATTACTTGCAAATCACTTTATAGTTTTTGTTATTTACTCTTAGAAAATAGATTCCGGTTCTGGCTGTTATTAAGAATCGACCCTGAGTCAAGACCCCGTTAAAAAGCATTTGACCGCTTAATGCAAATAATTTTATCTTGTTTGTTCCACTTAAAATCGTTATATAGATACCTTCGGATGTAGCATTATAACTGACATTTTCATTCCCTGAGGCAGGAGTGTTGGTTCCCGCTGAAGCCTCATTATCTCCTTTAACCCATCCATTTTGAACAGATCCTTCAATTTTTATTACTGCATTTTGATTTGCTGAATGGGATTCACCTTTTTGATTGCTTTGAGCAAAAATACCTGCTACGATAAAGATCAAAAATAAAAGTGTAAGATTTCTTTTCATCAGCATAATATTAAAAAGTTCACTTTAGTTAGTTTGTTTTTAAAGCTCATTTCGCATCCGTTCAGGATAATCTACGGTATAATGTAATCCGCGACTCTCTTTCCGTAATAGCGCTTGTTTTATTATTATATAAGCAACACTAATAACATTTCTAAGTTCACATATTTCCCTTGAAACTACAGATTTTTCAAATAAATGCTCCGTTTCCCGATATAATATTCCTAAACGGTTCATAGCACGAACTAATCGTAAATTAGACCGCACAATTCCAACGTATGTACTCATGATTTGCTCAACTTCACGAAAACTCTGAGTAATAAGTACCATTTCTTCCGGAAGTGATGTTCCTTCATCATCCCAATCAGGAATAGATTCATTAATAGTCAGTTTGTCAATTATCTTTATGGCATCTTTTACGGCAGCATCAGCATAAACGATAGCCTCAATCAGTGAATTTGAAGCAAGCCTGTTTGCACCATGGAGTCCGGTGCAGGAACACTCACCGGCAGCATACAATCTATTTATAGATGATCTGGCATTAAGGTCAACAACTATGCCACCACATAAATAATGCTGACAGGGAGATACCGGAATATAATCTTTGGTAATGTCGATACCTAACTCCAGACACTTCTTGTAAATATTGGGAAAATGCATTTTAGTTTCTTCCGCGTCTTTAAAGGATACATCAAGATATTCAAAACTATGACCCCTCATCTTCATTTCATTGTCAATGGCCCTGGCAGTAATGTCCCGAGGGGCAAGCGAACCCCGTTCATCGTATTTTTGCATAAATTCTTTACCGTCCTGAGTACGAAGAACGGCACCATATCCACGAATTGCTTCAGAGATAAGGAATGTGGGACGTTCACCGGGATGATATAATGCTGTGGGGTGGAACTGAACAAACTCCATATCTTTAATTATACCACGAGCCCTGTGCACCATGGCGATTCCATCCCCGGTTGCAATTTCAGGATTGGTGGTAGTAGAATACACACTTCCGATACCACCCGTTGCCAGTAAAGTTACTTTTGATAAAAAAGTATGTATATTGTTTGATTGCTGATTCAATACATAAGCACCATAACATTCAATGTTTGGGGTATGGTGTGTCACTATTTGCCCTAAATGATGTTGTGTCAGGATTTCAATGGCAAAATAGTGTTCGAAGACTTCTATTTCTGAATGAGCCTTCACCTGACGTATTAAACTTTCCTGAATTTCGTAACCTGTGTTATCCTTGTGATGTAAAATACGATGTTCTGAATGCCCACCTTCACGATGAAGGTCATAAAGGCCTTTTTCATCGATGTCAAAATTCACGCCCCAATTGAGTAATTCTTCAATCTGGGCTGGAGCTCCGTAAATCACTTTCTCAACTGCAGCTAAATTACAATGTCCATCGCCGGAGATTAATGTATCTTCAATATGTTTATCGAAAGTGTCCGGTTCGTACGTTACTGAGGCAATGCCCCCTTGCGCATAGGATGTATTGGATTCACCAAGTGTTGTCTTACAAAGTATTGCTACTTTTCCATATTTGGCGGCTTTTAAGGCAAAACTTATACCTGCAATACCACTGCCTATAACTAAGAAATCAAATTTACGTGTCATTTCTTGATTTTGAGTGAATTAAAAGAAAGTAAAATTCTGCATATGAATTGAAACAAATACAGAATAAATAAGTTGAGAAAAAGTTTGAGCAGCAGCATTCGTTACTTTTCAAGCTGTATTTTTAATTATATGCTTTTAACATAGACTCTTCTGGTCTTATGATTTACATATTCAAAACTGCCCCATTGAGACGACATGCGCGTATTGGTTTCCAGTTCGGGATTACTTTCAGCAAATTTATACCCGTTTTTTGCAAATCGGGGCATTAGTTCTGCAAACAAAATAGAATTTACGCCTTTATTTTGATAATCAGGATGAACAGCCATCAAGTATAAATCGACAGTATCATTTTTTTTCAAGGCTCTAACCATATAATACCAACCAAAAGGGAAAAGGCGTCCTTTGGCTTTTTGCAATGCATTTGTAAAACTAGGCATGGCAATTCCAAGTGCTATTACATCATCTTTTTCATCGACAATAATGCTTACCGTATCAAGTCTGAAGAAACTAAAATACAAACCAATATAAAAATGTTTCTGCTTTTCATTGAGCTTAGAAAACCCATATAAATCTTGATAACTTAAATTCAACAAATCAAATATTTTCTCCGCATAATTTGCTACAATCTGCTTTCTTGAGGTAAAATGCTTTGCAGTTAAATTGAATTTGCTTCGTACGATATCAGCTATACGGAAATACTTCTCAGGAAATTCTTCAGGTATAGTAATCAAATACTCTTGCCAATCAATATCTTTTATGAAACCATACTTCTCGATATGATCCTGATAATATGGATAGTTATAAATGCCGGCTAATGTACCCCTTTTATCATGTCCTTTTATTAATGTTCCTTCATGATCGAAATCAGTAAAACCCAGTGGCCCGTGAATAGCATTCATCCCTTTTGATTTTGCCCAGGCTATAGCTTTGTCAAACAAGGCTTTTGAAACTTCTTCATCATCAATAAAATCAACCCAACCGAATCTTGCACGCTTCTGATCCCATGTTTGGTTTGCAACAGGATTAATAATGGCAGCAATACGACCGACTAATTTATCATTTTTATACGCTAAAAAATATGCTGCATCACAAAACTCCAGAGCAGGATTTTTACCTTTGGACAGATTCAGTAAATCATCCATTAATAATGGGGGGGCTGCAAACTTACAATTTTTATAAAGATTAATTCCAAACCAAATAAACTTTTTTAATTCTTTTTTAGATGTAACCTCACGGATTATTACAGGCATATTATATATACTTATTAGAATTTAGACTAGAAAAATCATGCAAAATAACGCAAAATATCTCCAACGGACAACATTTTAAAGCGGTTTCTGTTCTGCACATACAGTATATATTTGAATTCCAATCATTTCAAATATATGGCTTTTAGGAACAAGAAGAGTTCAATCTATTTATTTAAAACACACAAATTAATCTTTTACGTTACCGGTTCTTTTTAGAACACCCCAACTGACAAGTTCTCCTTTTATAGCCTTATTATAAGCTTTGATTAGGACGAAAAACAATAGTTGCCTGTATATAAACCGTTGTACAAATAAATAAAGTGCCTTTTTGAGATTAAATTTTTGATTGTCATAATGATAAGCCAAAGACGCGATTAGACAATCAACAAAGTAATACAACATATAAAAGAACACATATTGAGCTGAATCATGCGTAAACAGACCGGCAATAAAAAGGATATCAACCAACGGGGAAAAAGCAGGGATAATAAAATTAAAAATTAATAAGTTAGGTAAAGCAACCCACCCGATATTTGCTTTCTTGAAACTAAATAACAGATCACGATGTTTCCAGAAGCTTTGCATCATTCCAAAAGTCCAGCGCGAACGTTGTTTCATGAACATTTTAAGTGTTTCTGGCGCCTCGGTTAAGGCTAAAGCTTCATTACAGGTGCGGATTACATATCCGGCACGCAACATTCTTAAAGTCAAGTCGCAATCTTCAGCTAAAGTATCGGTTGTAAAACCATCAATATCAACCATAGCCGTTTTACGGAAAGCACCTATTGCACCGGGAACTACCAGAATTGCATTTACTGCATCATACGCACGACGGTCGAAGTTCTGACTTGTAGTATATTCTATGGATTGCCAGTTCGTAAGCATATTCAACGTATTCCCTACCCTTACATTACCTGCAACAGCACCAACTTTGGTGTCTGAAAAGTAGGGGATCATTCTTGAAATTGCATCGGCAGGTAAAATGGTATCCGCATCAATACAAACCAATATCTCTCCGGTGGATTGTTCAATTCCAAAATTTAATGCTGCAGCTTTACCCCCGTTTGGTTTTGTCAGGACCTTTACCCGGGTATTGCCCTCAAAAGTTGATTTAACAATAGAATAAGTATTATCCAAAGATCCATCGTCTACAAAAATGACTTCGATTTCAGGATAATTTGATTTTAATAAATAATCAACTGTTCTAACAGCGTTCACTTCTTCATTAAAAGCCGGCACAACGATACTGACTTTGGGCAAATAGGCTATTTGATTAATTGTGTTTTTATTTTTCTTTTCCCTTGTATGCTGTATGATTGCTAAGATACCTATTGCGAGTAGCCGCGAGATAATCAGCATTATAGCAACAATAAAGAATCCATCCAGGAAATGTTCCCATAAGAAGGTAAGGGTGAAGAAAATTAAGTCAAGGGTATCCGTAATCCCAAATTGTGATTTAACAAGAGGCATAACCTGATCACGTGTTTTACCCATTAATTTCGAAACTGTTACAAATTCATAACCATGTTTGCGATAATAATCAATTAATTCTGGTAAAGCTTCCACCGTTTGTGAACGATCACCACCGGCATCATGCATCAATATGATATTCCCATCATGAATACGTCTTATGGCTCTTGTGATAATGGAATCTTCAGAAACATCCTCTTCCCAGTCGTTTGTATCAATAAATGATGTTACACTTATAAAACCTTCATTATGGGCCACTGAAAGTCCTCTTATCTGAGTCAGATTTGTAGGTTCAGCATCGTTTAAAGAAGGAGCCCTAAATAAGAGAGTAGAATGTCCCAGAATACTTTCGATTAATAATCTGGTTGATCGAAGCTCTATCCGTTCCCGATTGTCAGAAGTTAACTCTAAGTCGGGATGAGTATAAGTATGATTGCCAATCTCATGTCCTTCGTTATACTCTCTCCTTAATAGTGGAATATTGTTTTGAATATTGCTCCCGATGACAAAGAAAGTTGCCGGGCAGTGTTTTGCTTTTAGTATATCTAAAATTTTTGGTGTGTAATCATTATTTGGACCATCATCAAATGTTAGAGCTATTTTTTTAGGATTACGGGCTCCAAATCTTTTGATCATGTAAGCACTCGGGAGAGACAGATATTGTTCATCGGTAATGAGCTGATCGGAGTTATTAAACTTTAATTTAGTATGCCCATCGTCCGGTTCATTTATCATTTCCAGAATTTCACCTTTTCCCTCATAATTTACTGATAGTATAGAACTGATATATTCTAATGGCTTGTAATTATAAGGTTTCATCTTTAAAAAATTCTCATCCAGATCCTGTGAATAAAAATTCCAGAGACGTTCATCCCCTGAACCAAGATACCACAACGAAACTCCCGCAGCATTATAATCCTGCGCAGTTCGAATTATATTAAAAGTTCCTGCGGCATCATTACAATGAGCTTCGTGTTCAATCCCATTATCATCATAATAGTAGAGCGTCAGATCCGACTGTCCAAAATCAAAATAAACCGGTGCATTATGCTCTCTGGCTAAAGAAATCAAGCCCTGGTAGGTAATCCTGGTTCCCGGTTTTCCTTTTTCCCAATCGAAACCATACGAGGCAACACATAATACTATTTTATCGGATGGCACATCTTTCATGGCTGCATCCATCGAACTTTCCACGAAATTTAATGACGAAATACTTCCGGGTGCATCATCAGGAGAATGTTCATTATAAGCCATTAAAAAGATAAAATCATAGTATTGAGCTATATCTTTATACGTGACGCCTTCATCGGTAGGATTAATATCTATGGTTGTAAGATAGCCTTGGGCATGAAGAGTTATGGAAAGTTCTTTTGAAAATTGAAGGAGATACGGATGTGCCCCTTTCGGAAGATTTTCTAAATCAATATTAATGCCCTGAAAATCATTCTTGTCTAATAAATTTCGTATGCGTGATATTAACGCCCGTCGGGTTCTGGGGTTTTTCAGCATCACAAGTGTGCTGTCTCCATTCCACCTGTTGTTGAAAAAGTTACTCAACATGGGTACTACGGCAACCTTATGATTTTGAATAAAATCAAGCGTTTCGTTTTCAATCTTTATATCAAGGTCACCTTTTGCATTTTTTTGAAAAACCCATTCCGGCAACACCATATTCAGTTGGCTTATGTTTTTATGCAGGGAAATGGAAGAATTCTTATCCCAATTCACATAAAACCCGGCTCTTACAGGTAAAAACTTCGCTGCTTCAGGTCTGGCTGCATGCTTCGACAGCAATCTGTCTCTGTGCGCTTTTCTACTATGTCTTCTCCTATAACGCTCCAGATGTTTTGCAAAAGCAATTTGTTCAGTATTTGACACAAATGCCTTAGACTTATCCGTATTAATATCCGGTAGCTTCTTCGCATTGTAAGTAAGAACTTTTAAATCATACTCCCGCTTATTAAGCAAAGAGATGGCTACTGATGCCATTATAACTACTAAAAAAACGACCAATATTCGTACTAACCAAATAAAACTCTTCCAACGAGTTGATGAATTTGTTTGGAAAACCTGCTTTTGCATATTGATAAAATGTTTGACTAAAAAATAATTTAAGATAATAGAATGATTATAAAAACAGGAGGCAGCTAATGAAAAATCAGCACACTATTTTCGTTCAAGAAGTACTACATTCTCAACATGATGAGTATGTGGAAACATATCTACAGGTTGTATTGCCGTAACTTTATAATGACTGTCAAGTAAATTTAAATCCCGTGCCTGTGTGGCAGGATTGCAGCTTACATACACGATGCGTTTTGGATCAGCAAAAAGGATAGCATTAATAACGTCTTCATGCATACCGGCACGTGGCGGATCGGTAATAATCACTTCAGGTTTGCCGTGCTCCTGAATGAACGAAGTATTTAAAATGTCTTTCATATCACCCGAAAAAAACAAGGTGTTGCCAATATTGTTTAACTTGGAATTGATCAGCGCGTCCTCAATTGCCTCAGGTACATATTCTATGCCAATAACCTTTTTAGCCTGATGAGCAATGAAGTTTGCAATGGTTCCTGTCCCGGTATAAAGGTCATATACCAGTTCATTTCCGGTAAGCTGTGCGAAATCCTGGGTTATTTTATACAACTCGTAGGCTTGTTCGGAATTTGTTTGATAAAAAGATTTAGGTCCTATTTTAAACTTAAGCCCCTCCATCTGTTCATAAATACATTCATTGCCTTTGAACACCAGTACTTCCTGATCGGTAATCGTATCATTGGCTTTTGAATTTATGATGTACAACAGGGAGGTTATTTCTGGAAATTTATTGGCAATATGGGTTAATAATGCATTTTGTACTTCGGTATCTTCATGGAAAAACACCATGATAATCATTAATTCTCCGGTGGAGGATGTCCTGACAATCATCGTACGAAGGAATCCCTCCTGAATTCTCAAATTGAAAAACGTAAGTTCATGTTCCAACGCATAGCGGCGAACTTCATTTCGTATCTTATTTGAGATATCGTCCTGCAGCCAGCATTTTTCTATGTCGAGCACTTTGTCAAATTGTCCCGGAATATGAAAACCAACAGCATTCATAGTGTCAAACTCTTTTCCATCCGCAATTTCCTCGTAGGTTTTCCAACGTTTGTTTGAAAAAGTAAATTCCAGTTTATTCCTGTAAAATTCTGTTTTAGAAGATCCCTTGATAGGTAAAACCGCCGGTAATTCTATTTTCCCGATCCGGGTCAGGTTATCCACCACCTGTTTTTCTTTGTATCGTATTTGTTCGGAGTAAGGAAGTATTTGCCATTTACATCCGCCACAAATGCCGAAATGCTGACATACAGCGTCTATCCGATTCTCCGAATAACTATGGAAATGAATTGGACGAGCTTCCATAAAATTACTTTTCTTGCGGGTAACCTGCAGGTCAACAACATCGCCAGGCACCACAAAAGGTACAAAGACAACTATGTCATTTACTTTGGCAATCGCTTTTCCTTCAGCAGCAATATCGGTAATTGTGATTTTTTCAAGAATAGGGAGGGGTTTCTTATTTTTGGCCATGTGAGTCAGATATCAGTAATTGCTATAAAGTGAAAAAGTTGATTGTTTTTTCGGAGTACAAAAATACAACATTTATTCGTATAAACCGAAAATATATGAGTTGTTGACATGGCGGGGGTCATATCAAATGTTTAATCCTTTCCTTAGTTGTGATTAAGCTAAAAACAAAAGAGGACATTAAAGCACTCTAAGATCTCTTTTTTAGGTCCAACTTGCATTTCTGTAAAAAAGATTCAAACCTCAAGAGTCACAATTTCTCAACTTACGGACATAAAAATTCAAGATATTAAAATAGAGTTCAATAAAAATACAATAAAGTCGGGGTTCATCATTAGACAGATGGCATGAGATATTTGTACTTTAGCTTTCTGCTGTCAGTTTTGTAACTGATAATTGTTTTTTTATTGTATTCAAAAAAAAGGCTCTACCGGATATGTTATGTAGACTGATCAGGGTTTTCCGGAAAGAATGGAGACATTCTGATTGTATTTTTTTGTATTTTTTTTCAATACCAATCCAATGAATTTTGCTATAGTTCCGTTTTAGGTATAAAGTGAAATCCTGGTGTATTTGTTCGGGGTTTCCTGGGGGTTTCCTGGGGGTTTCCTGGGGGTTCCGAGGGATATATCCCTCGGAACCCCCAGCCAACCCCCTCGGAACCCTCACTGAATTGTCTTCGATCAGTGAATGGGTTGTTTTGAAATTCAGAAACTACTCCCGTGGAATGAATTGCAAGAAATCAGGAGTTATTTGAAATCAAGTTAAGGATTGGCTTTAATGCCACCCCTAGCCCTTCAGCAGGAAGAGGTGTAAGCAAAGGTCAAAATAGAGGATTTATGCGTTTAATATAAGCATTCGTTTATTCCACCTGCTTCTCTTCTACAACATATCCGACAGATCCCCAAAAAAACAGTAAAACCATTTAATTTTAATGGTGGATATGTATTAAGGCTAATTTTCCAGATAAAAGTTACTATTTCCAGCATATAACATGGTGAATTGGCTAAACTGTATTTTTAAAAGCCCTGAGATTATAGTTAGTTTAACGAAATCGAATTTTAAATTAAGTTAACAAAATACAAATAATCTACTTGATTTTAGATACAATTATTCAATAATTCACAAATCGCTTATTGTAATCAATTTGTCACATCGTAACTTTCTTTGAATATATTTATTGCTACACAAAAACGTCTTGTTATGAGATGCTAATATATACGCAGATACGATAAAGTCAGCACACGCAATGTGATATTATCCCACAAAAACAGAAATTTCTCTTGTGGCACAACCATCAACCAGTGATAAGATCTCTTTATTTAATTGTTTTCGCAGCAGATAAAAGTATCGTCATTAAAAGTGATACCTGGTTTGAAATGCTTGTCAAATAGAGACTGAATGTTGCTTTACCTATTTTCAGAGAATTATAATCAATACTTTTTTAGTATTTTTGTGAACCTGCAAAAAAACAAATAAAATAATTCAACATATTAATCAGGCCAGGACTTTGTGCAGTTACTCTAAAAGTATCGATAGTCATAAATTATCTTATTTTAATCTATTTATTTTCAAATACTAAAACGATAATTTTCATTTCAACTTACTAATAGTGCTGCTTACTAGTTTGATTAATTGACTGAATACATCCTACTAAAAATTCAATTCATCTTAGATAAAAACAAATACTTAATAAAATAAATTTCTATGCGTAGTTCAGGAAAACTCAAAATACTAATTGCGGATGATGATATAAGTACAATAAAAGAGATCATAGACATTTTATCTGAAAATTCCGATTATATCATCCTAACAACTGGAAATGGAAGCTCAGCGTGTGAGATTGCAAATATTGAAATTCCCGATTTAATCATAATGGACTGGCAAATGCCCATTATGGATGGGATTGAAGCAACCCTAAGACTTCAGCAGAACGATTCAACAAAAGATATTCCTATTATTATTTCAACAGGTATTATGATTGATTCAAGTCACCTTAATAAAGCTTTAGTAGCAGGTGCCGTTGATTATCTGCGTAAACCTGTTGACGCACTTGAATTAACTGCCCGTGTTTCAAATATGCTCAGGATTTCGCAAGCCTACGCACAGATTAAACAGCAGAATATTGAATTACAGAGTCATCTGACAACAAAACTAATTGACATACAACATCTAAACGAACTAAAAATTGCAACCATCAAGCAATTAAACTTATTAAAAGAACAAGCTTCCAATACCGACAACCAGCACTTCACCGAAACTATCCTTAATACAGAAAGACTTTTAAAATCAAAGACATATCAAACAGATTGGGCAAATTTCGAATCGCATTTTGAGTTTATCCACCGTGGCTTTTTTAATAAGCTTAAAACTCTTTTTGGAAATTTCACCCCTAATGAATTACGCCTTATCGCTTTTGTCAAATTAAACATGACCAGCAAGGAGATTGCAACCATTATATATACCTCCCCGGATTCAGTAGATACTGCCCGTAAAAGGCTCAAAAAAAAATTAGGCCTGGATTCGAATGAAAGCCTCAAATCATTTATCCAAAACATGTAAGGCTAAGTAAGATACCGTTTTATTAAAGTTTATTTTACTCTTAAAATTCGGGATATACTCCTCATACATTCATTGGGAATAATTCAGAGATTGTTCTTTAATCCAATTCTGGAATCCTAAAAGTTTAATAAATTGGAGGCTGGATTGTGTATAAGAATAGTTTGTAATCCATTTCTATTACTCCTAAAAGTTTTTTATGTTAAACGTACCGAGAATGTACCGAAAATAGATTTACTTTTAGCAAAGTATATAGAAAGAATCGTATAATTTTGCAATAAACAGACCACCAGAAAATTCTTCACCAGAAAAACATTTATACCATTTAATCAAAACCATAGTCAATTAGAATGAAGCTACTCTCCATGATAATTAAATTCGATTTTCCATTTTTTTTCAAAGAAGAAACAGATAATGACATTAGCGTCAAAAAAAAGAAAGTCAAGTATGAATTCAATAAAATGAAAAAGCTGACGGTTTATCTTTTGGGAGTATTTGCGTTTATAGCCTATCTAATAATTGCCCACGGATATTGGAAAGCAAATTATTACTTTCTGATGAATGTAACCTGGATTTCATTGATTGTTTTGATTGTTTTATTCCTGCTCAAACGGAATATGCATCAATCCGAATATCTGACCTCCATTCTGTTCATTTACATACCTATTTTCAACATACTCATTAAAGATGCATTTTTCTTACATCAGCGAAACCCTTTAATTAGCACGATTTTTTTACACACTCACTTTATGCTTCTCATATTTGTATGTTTGGGCGGCCTGATTTGCAATCGTCGCCATATACTTATTGTAGGAGCTATTTCTGTTATTTGGATCTGGATATTTACCTATTATTCAAACGATTCGTTTTTATGGTCATTGGTAACTCTAGACTCAGTGTTCTTTATCGGAGTTTCTGTAATAATTTACTTTGTATACAACAGCATAAGCATTCATTCCCAGAAACTGGATGAAATGAGTCGGATCAAAACCATTCAAAATCAAAAACTAAATAGATTAATAGATTTTAAGGATTGGATGCTCAATGTAATTATACACGATCTGAAGAATCCTATCAACAGAATTTTATCTGCCGGAAAAAAACCGATTATTCAAAAAGAAGAAATAATGGAGCCGGGTAAACAAATGCTTTTGCTTGTGGAAAACATACTGGATGTGTACAAAATGGAAGAATCAAAAATGCCTTTGAGATTATCGACCCTGTATATTGACCATATAATCCAAAAAGCAACAGAGCAAGTGAAATATTTGTTAGATGAGAAAAAAATAACCCTGATTAAGCGACTATCGGTAAAATCGACAGTTGAAGTGGATGAGCATCTAATGGAACGCGTAATTATAAACCTTCTGAGCAATGCTATCAAGTACTCTAAAGCGAACAGTAGTATCGAAATACGGGTAATGCCCGGAGATAACAGAATCCGGCTGGAAGTGTCCGACAATGGGGATGGAATAGAAGCAGGGAATCTTGATAGTGTCTTTGAAAAATACTTTCAGGGAAATACGAAGGATTTGGGATATAACCATTCCACTGGTCTTGGCTTGTCGTTTTGCAAATTAGTAATAACCATGCTGGGTGGAACTATTGGTGCTGAATCTGTTTTAACCAAGGGTGCTACTATTTGGTTCGAGCTACCCATAAAGTCTGAGAATATAAAAATTAGCGAAGAAATAACGCAAACTTGTCCCAAAAGGTATAAGAACAGCAACGATGAGGAAATGATAATTTTGAAGTATAAAATAAAAATGGCAGATCTGGTTGTTTACCAGACAGGAGAAATACTCAACATTCTCAAGACCTCAATGTATGAAAACTCGCCCCATTTTATTTTCTGGAAGGAAGAGATTATCAAATCTTCAATGACCGGAAATGTAGAATACTTTAATCAGCTAAAAGAAATCCCCTCCGAATAATATAGAGTAATTAATAAGAACAGGAGTAATGGCTGTAAACTGTTTTGTTTTATTTTTAAGAATGGGATAGTACCTGAAACAATACATTTTCGTGTTTAAGAAATGTACGGATAGAACTTTCTATTATTATGCTTCCCCTCAATAAACTATTTAACATCATTTATTGATGCTTACTCACAAATAAATGCCCTGCAAGTGATACTGCACCTTGGAGAAATTAACAACATATTTGATTACGATTTGTTTGATTATTCTAAACTCAGGTTAACTCAGGTAAATATCCTTCCCTAATGCGCATAAGATATTCCTCTCTAAATTTCAAAAATCATGTACCGATAATGTACCGTTAGTATGTACCGATAATGTACCGACAATAAGACTGAATATATACCTACATACGTATATATTTGCAGAAGATTATAATCAAATAATAGGAATCAGGAAATTCAGGTTAAAATGCGGATTGTTAAATAGATGATATTCGTTCCTCATAGCAGGACATAAGAGGACTAACAAAAAAAATTGTATTATGATGACTGAAGTTTAATTAAATGACCTGCTTATGTCTGTATTTTTCTTTCGACAGCAACCTAAATAAAACAGCTATGTATAAATATCTTCCAATTACATCAAATATCCATGAAATGATGGTCATGATGAACTCTTTACCTGTTTGCACCACTGTTTTCGACAAAAATGCCCAACTCATTGAAATCAATCAATCTGCCTTAAACTTCTTAGAAATTAAAACAATTGATGATTTTAAAACGAAACGATTGAGAATCTTAAATGATTGCAATTACTTATTAACCATTATACAAGAATTAAGAACCGGTAAAATTATTCAAAATAAAAATTATCTGTTAAAATATCCAGATTCCAATTTTGCAATGATCAGCTTTAGTGCATGTATGCTCAGCGAATTCAGTGATTTGTTTTTGTTTCAGTTTTTTGAATTGCCCACTTCCTATACGACTCTATCAAAACAGGAATATACAAGTTCTAAAGTATTTCAGAAGATAAACAAAGTACAAGAAAGCAATTACTAAGCAGCATTGTGAAAATTGTACCATTGCCTTAATGGAAAGAACCGTTAAATACAGAAGTGTTATGGTCAGTAGCGTGTTAATCCTATTGACGACAATGAAATACTCCAATTCGAATTTTACCTAACATTGAAAATAGTTGTTTGTTTAAATTCCTGAAAAGAGGAGGCTGTCATAAAAGTAGACAGCCTCCTCTAAGTTTTTGTAATAGGAATTATTTAATGTAGCATAATTTCACACAAGTTTCTTCCATACATCGCTCAAACTCTTTATCCTACACACTCTCCACATGGAGAGAGTTGGAGAGTGACCTCATTTTAAGAAGAAATAAAATACGACATTACATTATTTCGACTTATTAATTCAACATCAGGCTTTACAGGAATAACAGGAATCCGTTTATGAAATAAAATAGCCCCACTGCACCTACCCCCATGGCCAGGTACCATAAGTATTTTCGTTTTACTAAGGCACCAATGGATGAAAGCAAGATGGATATCTGAAGGAATATAACTGCCATACCGAAAGCCTGGGAGTGTTTCTGGGCCTCATCGCGTAATGATTCAAGACGTTCTGCATCCTTTTTAATCCCGGCTTTCTCTTTATCGTATCTTTTAATAGATTCTTCGTATTCTGATATTTTTTTCTGATAAGCAGCAATAACCGGTGCTTGATCTTTTTTCATACTTTTAGTATCCAGCTCCAATACATCCTTTTGAGTTTCGTAAAGATACAATTTAAGACTTTTGCTCTGAAAATACGACCATTTGTTGGAAGCCTGTTCCTGACTCAACATCGATCGGGTGGAATATCCGCCTCCTTTAAAAGTGGACAATGTTGCAGCTACTGCAAAAATAATAGTGGTTAAGGCCAGATAATTTAGCCAAAGTTCTTTTTTTTCTTCTGCCATTGATATTGTTTTTTGTTGCAAAAATAATACTTATTCGTAAGTGGAACAAGATAATGTGTATTTAAAGTTAAAAGAAATAAAATAAAAGGCGTTTTTATGTTCTAATTTCTACTAAAAACAATAATAAATTGAACGTTTTTAACGCGTTAAATTATTGTATATCAAACTTTAATATCTTTGATAGAAATCTGAATCTAAACAGTTTTTCTTTTAGCTTTAAATCTCAATTTTTGCACCCATAATCTTTAAAAACTCTCTTATAAAACCCGGGTGGGCAGGCCAGGCAGGTGAAGTGACCAGATTCCCATCCACGTATACTCCATCTGCCGGAATAGACTGGAAATCTCCACCTGCCAGTGTAACCTCAGGTCCAACAGCAGGATAGGCGGTTAGTTTACGCCCCTTTACCACGTTGGCAGCGGTCAGAATCTGAATGCCGTGACAAATGGCTGCAACCGGTTTGTTGTTTTCAAAAAAGTACTTCACAATCTCAATTACTTTTTGGTTTAGTCTTAGATATTCCGGAGCTCTTCCACCTGCAATGACCAGCCCGCTGTACTCACTCATTACAACATCATTAAAACTATAATTTAGAACAAAATTATGACCCGGTTTTTCGGTGTAAGTCTGATCTCCCTCAAAATCATGGATAGCAGTTTTAATCTTATCCCCCTTTACTTTGTCAGGACAAACGGCATGAACTTCATAACCAACCATTTCAAGCATTTGAAATGGAACCATGGTCTCATAATCTTCTGTAAAATCTCCGGTTAAGAATAGTACTTTTTTCATTTTAATGGTTTTTAGTTTGTTATACTTTATTTAAATTATAGATGTCAAAGTCTCTTAGATATACGGATTTGAATGCGGATAGAACATTCCGGTTTAAGTCCTATGAAAGATAAACAGCCTTTTTTTAGATGTCAAAATACATTTAATTAATCAATTATACTTATTGCTTTTTATTGATATAATAGATTTTGTTTTTCAATGAAATTTTTCCCTTCTTTCCATCTTCGAAAGTATTTCTTCCATTTTTTTCTTCCTGGCTTCATCGTTCTTAGCTGTTTGAAGCCTCCAGCCAATCGTATATTTATTCGTTTTATCTAGAGTCTCGTAAAATTCCAATGCTTTCTTGTTTTTCGAAAGCAGTTCCATAAAATCATCAGGCACATTCATATCCCCGGGTGAATCGTAAGCTCTTTCCCATCTCCCGTCTTCTTTTGCAGCCTCAACGGCCATAATGCCTGACTGTTTCAATCTTCCTTCTTTTTCAAGCCGTGCAACGTGGTCTATATTCCTTTTTGACCACATGCTCTTTGAACGGCGGGGAGTAAACTTTTGAATGTATGAATTCTCATCATACTTCTTTAACTGTCCATCAATCCACCCATAACACAATGCCGCATCTAAAGCTTCCTTGTAAACAATGGTGGGAATACCCGACCCTTTTTTATAGAACCTAACCCAGATCCCTACCACTTCATGATTGTTTTGTTCAAGCCAACTTTCAAATTCTATGTGTGAAACGAAAGAAATAACCTGTAACTCGGTTTTCCCCGGTTTACTTAAAGCTTTATCTTCACTGATATCTACTGGCTTATCTGGCATATTAACGCAACCTGTTATGAAGTCAGTTAACTAGCCCTGAGCTATGAAGATCCTAAAGGATGCCGTGTCGTAGAATATACAGGACGAATAAATCTTATTATCCTGTACCAACAGCACTTCCGCTATCTCGCAGCTTGACGTTTTCCCTGATGGGGATTGAAGATGGTATTCCACTGTTACGCAGGCTTTATTCCCTTCAACAATGAATTCATTTATTTTTAAGGATGCAACAATCTCCAGGAATTTTGCTGTTGCTTCTACATATTCATTCTTTGTATAGGTGATTTGTCCAGGACCGGTAAACGTAATTTTGTCTGCAATTGCCGATGACCAGTCCCCTTTATGGGAAATTGCATCGTAATACCGTTGGATAACCTCTTTGGTCGATTTTGAGTCATTCATATCAATTCATTTATTTTCCTGTTATTCTTGTTTATTCCGGCCATCGTCCCTGCAACTGGCGGTTTACCATCCATCCGGGATACTCGGAAGTTAATGCACTGGCTTCATTCAATTGTTTCAGATCCTCACTCGTAAGATCCAGGTTTACGGCTTTCACATTATCATTCAATTGTTCCAGATTTTTTGCCCCTATAATGGTACTGGAAATCCCGGGCTGTGCTATCACCCATTTCAATGCTACTGTAGCCACCGAAACGTTATGTTGATCGGCTATTGCGGCCATCACATCAATGATATCGTAAGCTTTATCTTTGTTTATCGGAGGAAAATCGAATGAATCACGCCGGCTATTCCCCGCAACAGCATTGTCCCGGGTATACTTTCCGGAAAGAAAACCTCCGGCTAACGGACTCCAGGGCATAATGCTGACATCCTCGCTTAGTGCCATGGGTACAATCTCACGTTCAATGTCGCGGCTGGCAATGCTGTAATAGTTTTGTGAAGCTACAAATTTTGTCCAGCCCATCTTTTCAGCATAACTGTTTGCTTTCACTACCATCCAGGCCGGATGATTGCTGATACCGATATACCGCACTTTCCCCGAACGAACCACGTCTTCCAATCCACGCATGGTTTCTTCAATCGGAGTAATGGGGTCAACTCCATGTATGTAAAGCAAATCAATATGCGACAGTTGGAGCCGCTTCAGGCTGTCGTTCACCGAATCCATGATATGAAGCCTCGACAATCCTATCTGGTTTGCTCCCGCGCCCATTCTTAGCCGTACTTTGGTTGCAATCACCACTTCCTGATGCGATATGCCCAGCTTTTTCAGCGACTCTCCCAGCAAGGTTTCCGATAGCCCTTCGGAATAGGCATTTGCTGTATCTATAAAATTAATTCCACTATCCAGCGAAGTCTTTACAATCTGGTTTACATCATCCTGAGGCAATTGTCCAATGGCTTGCCACATTCCTTTTCCTCCGAATGTCATAGTTCCCAGACAGAGTTCAGATACCAATACGCCTGTTTTTCCCAGTTCATTATATTTCATTGTCCAATAATTTTTATGGAAGCCGTATAAGCTTGCCTGATGAATAAATTCCTTCGATTGATAAAACACTTTTTAAAACGAATGGTTCATCTTGTACTTTCTAATTTTCCGTTCGATTTCTTTGACCCTCGAGATTACTCATCCCAGCCACCTATTCAACTGGCAGAAATCTTATCTGAATTTTCCGGTTGGAAGGAAAACAGCCTGAAAATGCCACTTTTTTGAACAGCCTCTCAGTCTGTATTTGTTCACTGTTCATAGGGGGTTGCCTGAGGGTTGATTGAGGGTTGATTGAGGGTTCGGAGGGGTAACCCTCAATCAACCCTCAGGCAACCCCCTATGAATTCTCTTTAATTAGTGAATGAGCTGTGTTGAAATTCAGAAACTACTCCTGTGGACTGAATAGTAAAAAATGAAACAAAATCAGAAGTGATTTTAAATCAGGCTAAGGATCGGCTTTAATGCCATCCCGGGTCAGTCAACAGGAGGAGAACTAGGTAAAGTTAAGAACAGAGTGTTTCGGTGCATAAAAAACAAACATCTATTTATTCCACCTGTTTAAAATGGTTATCATAATTTATTCCTGATATAAGGTATCTGTGATGGAACCCGCTCCGGATGGTAATCTGTAGGGTAAGATAAGTTACTGAAAGCTTATCAGTAATGAGAAAAAAGCCCGGTGTGCTATCTGCACACCGGGCTAAGAGAAATTAATATTGATAAAGTATTAAAAGAGTTTGAATTGGTGATTCTAATACATCTACATTCCGGGTTGATCAATTGAAAATCAGGAATAAACGTTGCAGAGTGTTGTATGTGTTCCGGATTATGTATGGTTATGAATGCCTCAGGGCAACCAGTAATCCGCCGGTAATAAAAGCCGCAACCCACCAGATATAAGCAACTCGGGAGAACAGATTCAGGCCTTTGCTTACATTTTCATCAGTTCCTTTTTTGAGATGATGTTTCCAGAGCAGGAATGTATCGATACTCATGCCCAACAGGGAAGAATACCCAATAAATCCGTGAAATGTCAGCAATCCTTTGCTGGAACCCAGCATCATAAGCGAAGTTGCCGAAATGTCGAAAATAACACCCAGAGTATAAAATAATAACACGCGGGAAGTAACCAGTTTTTTCTTTTGCTCTCTGGCAAACCCGATAGAATAGAATACGAGTGCGAAAATCACCACAAAGGAACCAATCAAGGAATAAATTTTCATGTTCTTGTTATTTAATTGGTTGAAAATAGAATGCATTATTCTTTACAACCCTGTATTGAGGAGGCAAATATACTGAAATAAATTCATTCAAATTAGGAATCCTAAATTATGAATAAATTTCATTATTACCGATCCTGGAATAAACAAATTCACCGGAACGTTGTTGAAATGAATGGTAAGCGAAACTTGTCTCTTAATTTATGTATTTTTAAATATCATGTAATTTACTTCTTTGTACTTTTGTAACTTGATTTTTTATAATGAGTAAAACAACCATCCATAAGGGAAATATCCTGTTAGCACTGCTTTTATCAGTTGTGCTAAGCGGTTCAATACTCATAAAACCGGTACATATCCTGTTTGTTCATCATGAGCGAACAGAATTAATACAGACCCAGTCCACCCAAAAAACCATTTCAATACTTCATGATCGTGATTGTGCGATTTGTGATTTCGAGTTTTGTTCGTTTATTCCCCAAAAGCAGGTAATTGTTCCTCAAGTTACTGTAATTTCAATCATCGAACTTGCCTCACGACCGGTTGCTTGCTTTACCAATACATCATCCCATAATTTCCAACTCAGGGCACCTCCTGCTGCCTGAAATCCCCCATCTTCATTAATAGCAACTATCAAACATTTTAAAACAAGCAATTTATTGCATTAGATATGTTTTCATGGCTGATGACATCAGTGCGTCCTAACTTAATTTATTGCATGAAATAGCTTCATGCAACGGAATCAACTATTTATTGGTTGACATGTGAGAAATTATAGATTTCCCATCAATCATTTTACGGCGCATCCATTCTATCAATACATTCAACACACAAAAAATAATATGAAAAAAATAATTATAATATTCCTCTCGTTTATTATCGCTTCTAATATTTCAGCCGAAAGTGTACCCGCGTCACCTACAAGTCTGCAAGGAAAAATCACAGATAAAAGCGGTGAACCAGTTATCGGAGCAAGTATTTATTTCCCTGATTTAAAGACAGGAACGGTCACAAATTCGGAAGGAGTTTACACCATTGACAATTTACCGAAACGAAGAATGGCAGTTCAAATCAATTCTGTGGGCTATAAAATGATTATGGATAAAGTAGATTTAGCTTCCATCCATCAGAAAGATTACGTGTTGGATGAATCGGTGACCGAAATTAATGAAGTGACAGTTACAGGACAATCGTCTGCAACTCAAATGTCCCGGACTCCATCTCCTATAAGTGTTATCACCACTGCCCAGCTACAGCAACAATCTTCAACCAACATTATTGATGCACTTAGCTCTCAGCCTGGTGTTTCGCAAATCACCACGGGAGGTGGAATTTCTAAACCGGTCATTCGTGGATTAGGATATAACCGGGTGATTGTGGTAAACGACGGGGTACGTCAGGAAGGCCAGCAATGGGGAGACGAACATGGGATTGAAATAGATGAAAATGATGTAAGCAGGGTGGAGATACTGAAAGGCCCCGCCAGTTTAATGTATGGTTCGGATGCTATGGCAGGTGTGATTAATTTCTTTTCAGCACCAACGCTGTCGGAAGGTCAAATGAAACTCAATGCGATGGCAAATTATCAAACAAACAATGGATTGATGGCTTATTCGCTTGATTATGCAGGACACAAAAAGTCATTTATATGGGATTTGCGCTATAGTCAGAAACAAGCTCATGCGTATCAAAACAAGGCTGATGGCTATGTTTATAATTCAGGTTTTAGTGAAAATGCGGCTTCGGCTTTGTTGGGCATTACAAAGTATTGGGGATATTCGCATTTGACATTAAGTACATATCATTTAACACCCGGAATTGTAGAAGGGAACCGGGATAGCTTAACTGGTCAATTTGTAAAGCCTGTAGCGCTGAGCAATGGCACTGAGGGGGAAGCTCTTGCCACACATGCTGACTTTACATCTTACCACCATCAAATGCCTTATCAACTGGTAAATCATTACAAAGCTGTATGGGATAATAATTTCATGATTGGTGATGGAAGTCTTAAAGCAACCATTGGTTACCAACAAAATCGCCGTCAGGAATTTGCAGATGTGCTTAACCCAAATCAATACGGGTTGTATTTCCAGCTTCATACAGTTACCTATAACTTTAGTTACCTGCTTCCTGAATTTAAGGGTTATAATTTTTCAGTCGGGGTAAACGGAATGTATCAAAACTCATTGAATAAAGGAACAGAATTCCTGGTGCCTGAGTATAAGCTATTCGATGCAGGTGCTTTTATTGTTGGAAAGAAAGCTTTTGGAAAGGTGGATGTCAGTGGTGGACTTCGTTTTGATACCCGCTCGGAAACAGGTGATGCTCTTTATTTGAATGCTGCCGGAGTTAAAACAGCTGCAAGTGATCCGACTGCTACTGAACGATTCTCTCCATTCAGCAGTAACTTCAAGGGAATCAGTGGAAGCCTTGGTGCCAGTATGCCACTTGATGATAACTGGGTAACAAAATTGAATCTCTCGCATGGTTTCCGCGCCCCGAATATTGATGAGCTTAGTTCCAACGGTGTTCACGATGGAACTGTCCGGTATGAAATAGGCGACCCGAAATTGAAATCGGAGAGCAGTCTGCAACTCGATTACGAACTGGACTACAATACGAAACATGTGAGTGCAAAACTAAATTTATTTGCAAATACGATCAGCAACTATATTTTTTCGCATAAGCTCAACAATGTAAATGGCGGTGATTCTATTCGTAGCGGATATGAAACCTACAAGTTTGATGCAGGTAAAGTACAAATGATCGGAGGTGAGGTTTATCTGGATATTCATCCCCATCCATTAGACTGGTTGCATTTTGAGAATAGTTTTTCGTATGTCTATTCCCAATTGGCCGATCAATCTGATTCTACGCGCTATTTGCCATTTACTCCTGCACCAAAATGGATTTCCACATTAAGAGCAGACTTTAAAACAACAGGCAAACTGTTTAAAAACTCTTTTGTGTCATTTGGTATTGAACATGACTTTAAACAGGATAAAATCTATTCAGCTTTTAATACAGAGACTGTAACAAATGCTTATACTTTGTTGAATGCGGGAATAGGAACGGACGTGTTCTGGAATAAACACAAATTGTTTTCTTTGTATATCGACGGAACAAACCTGGCTGATATTGCCTATCAAAGTCATTTGAGCCGATTGAAATATGAGCTGGTAAATCCTGTCACCGGACAAATGGGCGTATTCAATATGGGGCGGAACATCAGTTTTAAACTGATTGTGCCAGTGGATTTATAAAAGGAGAATGGAATGACGGAATTCAATTAAGTGTCAAGATGTATTGTCCTCTTTTATCCGATCTCTTCAAAAAAGAGGGTGTCTAAAAATAATTAAAGAAGGTTCGCAAACTATTAAACTTGTACTTCGAGTAAAAAAATATAATAAGGTCGAAATTTTGTGAGTTGAAGTTTTCTACTGAGGGTGAAAATGCAAAAATAAGGGTTATATAGATGAGTCAATAATTCATTTGATTAAAAATAAAATGGGAATAGCAAATGAATTATTCAATACTACAAGAGAATACTAATTGGAGTGAAAGGCTTTAGTCTTAAATTAATGACAATAAGGAGGATGAAATGTTTTTATAATCTACGAGCGGGTACTGTGAATTACCTTTGGGAATATTTTCAATATATCTATAATCATTTATGAATCAAAATTGTTATTGTAAAAAGAGGATAATGCCTAGACTATTTATTTTAAACAGATAGTATAATGCTTGAATAAAAAGCCCTTATTTTTTGTTTTTTACCCTCAGTAGAAAAATAATATGTATCATAACCCCAACCCTAATTCCCTTATTTTATGAAAGTAGAATATAATAACCTGTACACCCATTTTATATTTACGACATTACACAGATTGCCATTAATTTTGGAAGGTAACAGGCAACGAATTGAAAAATATATAACCGGGATTGTCAATCATCATGATTGCAAAATGTATGCTGTTTATGCCAATGCTGAACATGTACATTTTTTAGTTTCGCGTGCTCCAAACATGGCTGAGGAAAGATTAGCGGAATTAATAGGGAATGCTTCAAGCCGTTTTATTAATGAAAACAAGTTATGTATAGGTAATTTTGATTGGCAGTATACCTGCTCGGCATTCTCGGTATCAAAAGGGGATGTAAAAAAAGTGTGTGATTATATTTTAGGACAAAAAGAACATCATCATAAACAAACATTTGCAGAGGAGTATAATGAATTTATTAAATTCTATGAGCAAACTATACAATATATAAAATGAGGGAATAAGGGAGGGGTTTTGTAGGTTGAGGTTTTCTACTAAGGGTAAAAAGACAAAATAAGGGTTTAAATAAATGCAATTATTTAATTGATTATACGTAAATTGTATTAGAAAATGATTCGTTCAATGTAATGATAGAATAACAATTTGGGTGTTCAGTTATCATTTATGCCCGCACAATCAGGGATCGAACTTTATAAGAGATAATTTTAGTGAACCTGCAATCCGTTACATGTTTGAGTAATGCAATTTAAGATCACCAGATTGACAATGTATTGCAATTAGTTATATAGTAGGTCGTTGAATATAAAATAAAGTTTTATACTTAACGGCCTTGTGTTTAAGGTACTAATTCTTAGTAAAAGAAACAATTCTCACACATTGTAAACCTTCTTCCCTTCTTTTAAAGACATATCTACTTTTAATTTGTAAGTTCCATAAGATCTAAATTACGTTTTTTTAATTTCCTCAGAGAAAGTAAAATAATTTATTCGTATGTTACAGAAGTTAGCTTCTCAGAAATAGTCCATAATTTCTGTGCGCTTTCAATATCGAAAGCTGAACGTTTAGGGTGAACCGGGACAGGATAGCCTGATAATTCAAGCATTCCACCCGGCCCATAAAACTCACCGGGTTTTACAAATGGATCTACCGAAGCGCGGATTTCCGGGAGGGCACCCATTGCCGGAGGTTGAATGATATATGAAAATGAGAGTTTATATATTTTCAACAATAAGTTTGATTCTTCCCGGCTTGGCTTGTTTGTATTTGAAATTCCGGGATGTGCAGCCAGTGCCATACAATCAATTCCTTTCAGATCAAAGAAACGTTGTAGTTCATACGTAAAGAGTAAATTGGACAGTTTTGAACGCCCATAAGCTTTTATGGGTGAAAAGTCTTTCCCGTTTTCAAAGAGCAGATTGTCGAAATCCATCATTCCTTGTTTATGGCTCAGGCTGCTAACATTTACCACCCTTGAGCCGGGCGTTTTTTTCAGGACATCCAACAAAATACGGGTAAGGGCAAAATGTCCCAAATGATTGATGCCCATTTGGCTTTCAAACCCATCTTTTGTTACACTATACGGAACCATCATAACAGCAGCATTGTTAAGCAGAACATCTAAATGCGCATGACTCTCCCTAAACGTGGCAGCAAAACTACGAATGGATTTTAAATCGGCTAAATCAAGCTGCATTACCTGGATGATGGAAGAAGGATAGAGTCGGATGATCTGTTTCCGTGACACTTCCCCTTTTTCGAGAGAACGGCAGGCCATCACTACATTGGCACCGTTTCGGGCAAAAGCCTTTACCGATTCAAATCCTAAACCAGTATTAGCCCCGGTAACAATAATTGTTTTGCCGGTTAAATCGGGAATGTCTTTGATAGTCCAGTTTCGTTTGTTCATCCTGATTGATATATAAATCTGCGACAAGTTATTCATTGACGAATAAATAAGCCATGCTACACTTCTATAACAACCATCAAACTGAAAGTATCTTTAACATAGCCTAATAATAGTTTTCTTAACGTTAAAAGACAACATTCTAGAGTGAGTTACAGGAAGCAGGTGTGTCACCTACGAGGTACAGAAGGTGTTTTTCAATATAGTTCTGGAAGAACTCATTCATCGATAATTTATCCTCAACCGTATTCAGCAATTGTCGCGAATAGATAGCTTGTATTTTCCTATTTCCTCGTAACAGGCTCTTAAACCCCCAAAGATGGATCACATCATTGTTCGACAAAGAAAATGGATCCGTTAATAGATAGTTTACCGGCAAACCCTTATGATCGGCACATATTGAAAGCACTCTTTGCTCAGCAAAGACCATTTGGGAGATTAGTTCACAGGGCTTCTCCAGATTATTAAACATAAACTGTTTCGACTCGTTTAGATAAAATGTTTTAAACGACTCATCTTTCAGGTACAGGAAAGCGGTGTTCGAAGGTACTGCGTCCCAATTATAGAACCCGGGGAATTTAAAGCCCGTAGGTTGTTTTAATAGTGAAGGGAGAAGATAAACGTCCGGAGCGGGTATTTCGGCATGCAAGGCAGTTATAGCATTAGCTTCCAGCCTGTCATGAACCGAACGCATAACGATAAGATCCGTATCAATCATTACGCACGGAGCAGCCTGTGCCTCCAGGGCTATCAGCTTACCAGCCGCCCAGAATGTTTCAGGATCAATAGGATAGTCATTGTTTTCAAGCGTTTCCGTATCAATGCCACCATCCCACAGCGCAAGTAAGCCGTGCTCCCGTACAAATTCATACCCCTTGTTATCGGTGTAAAGTTTGATGGTCCCATTCTGCTTTTGCCACATCAATGCTGAAATGATCATGGTGAGTATTTCTGCATCATTCATGTTAAAGCAAATCCCGTTTGCAACGGAAGGTTTTGTCCATAAGACATGGAAGGCTGCGTAGGAGGGATGATCCGTGATCATGCTTAGTCTAATCCGATTAAATGACCGCCAACAATACACCCCTGACCTGCTGAAGAGTTGACATATGCTGGCTGGTTGACATATTCATTCCCCACCGAACTTTGACCGGGTGAGGCGATCTGTAATACCCGGAAGTTCTGCTCATCAATAAAGCAGAATCCGGCTTGTAACTTCAGGAAACTGTACAGTACAGGGTCATTTGTTTTGCGATAATCTTCAAACAATTCAAAAAAAAGATTCAGATTATACTCCAATATACTATAATTCAGCATTTCATACTCACAGTATGCTTTCAACTGCTTTTTTCTCTTTACGAAACTTCCCGAATGGAGCACTGCCTCCCTGGCCAATGCAAAAATAAAACACCGCATCGCAACGGAAACCTGCGGGGTGTTATCCAGGGTGAAATCGGAGTTGATTTGCATGATTAAATTTTAGGAAAAGGTATTCATAGTATTTCTAATTCCTGCAAATATACACGTTTGTTGTTAATTTACCATCAGTGTCTTAAATTAATGTAGGATATCCGGGATTTTCTTTCTTTTTATGCCACTCGTATTCTGTATTGTTGAGAATCCGGGTTCTATTTATCAATACCAAAACAGGGAAACAGCAAATCAAGTATAAAAAGCACAGACAAATACGTTAGTTTCACAATATAAACACAGATTTGTTTGTTATATAATAAAGAACATTTATTTTCTTGCAAAGCTTCAAATACTACCGGTCCGAAACCCTACAAATCAAAAGGGAAAAACCAGGATATACATCCTGATTTGCATAAAAGAGAAGAATGGAAATATAGCAAAAGATAATGGATTACATGATTGAACAACAGGTAATCAACATCAGAAAATTCAGAGGGTATCGGAGAAATGTCCTTAGGTATAAATTTATAAACTAATTAACAAAGCAACTAAATCATGGGATTATTTGATTTATTTTTTGGAACCACTAAGAAAAGTGATCAAAACGGAATGGAGAATACAGCAAAGCCAGACGACAAGCTTTTGCCGGAGTTGAATGAACCCAATGGGTTAAAGATAGCAACACCTGTCACAAAGGAAGATGAAATGAATGTTTCAATGCCGTTGGATGAAATCTATAAGTATTTGCGGATAGACTTTGAAAGCCGGGGTTATGACGATGCATTGAGCAATCCGGATACTTCGTACCGCGACATGAATAAACAGTTGTTGGTTAGCAACCTGAAAGTTCTGTTTAAACAGATCAAACAAATCTATATTGACAATCTGAAGATGAATGATTTCCACATTAAATCGCGGGAACAGGCAGGATTGATCGATATCGTTGATTTGTTGAAGAACAGGAAAGAAACTCTCGAGAATCATTTGGCTGAAATCAATAAGATGGAAAACGACCTGGAGAACAATGTAGATTATATGGTAGGAATGCTATTGTCTTATGACAGGGGTTTTTTGAGGGGGATGGCCGCATTGTCGTTGGAATCATTTAAACTGAAAAGATCATGAACTGGTGGCAGAAATTAGGGTGTTTCCTGATAGGCTGGAACCCCAAAATACTCATGAATTGCACTGAAGCAAGCCATAAAGCATTGAAAAAGTATACCGCATCCATATTGATCCTGGTATTTATATGGGGAGCAACGGGCTATTGTTTTGCCGAACGTTATTTGTCGGTAACTTCCTGGTGGGGATGTGCGCTGACAGCTTTATCGTTTATCGTCATCGTGATCCAGATTGAACGGCAGGTAATCCTTACTGTCGGGAAGAATAGATTACTCACGATTTTCAGGGTTATCCTGGCCGTTTTTATGGCTTTAATCGGGTCGGCCATACTGGATCAGATTATTTTTAAAAACGACGTGGCTAAAGTACTGATTGAGCTTCGAACCGATCAGGCAAAGATTATTGCCGGCAAGCGACAACTCACCATACAGGCAGAGATAAGCAAACTCACGGCAACCATGGATTCGCTTGAAAACATCAATACACGGTTGAATGACGAGGTAGCAAAGCACCCCACAGTGGCAATAACCAATGTAACTACAGAACATATTCCCGTAACCCAGCCCGACGGTACCAGAAAGATAGAGACAAGAAGCACGGTATCACAACAACATGTGGCAAGTACCCGAATTGAACAGATCAAAACAAATACCGTCACAATCAATACCTGTAGAAGCCGGTTGGAGAAGCTCTACAACCAAAAGATCAATGTGGAGGAAACGGTACGGAAAGAGCTGGAGGAAAATGCCGGATTTCTGGAGGAACTGAAGGCCATGATCATCATTATCAAGAGCGACCTGGTGGCAGGAGCTTTCTATTTTATCCTGTTTGCCTTTATCTTTTCTATCGAACTGCTGGTGGTTGTGAGCAAAGTGGGCGATAATAAGTGCGACTACGACCTGATTATAGAGCATCAACTAAATGTAAAGAAGAGTTCGTTGGATGAAATGGTCAGGAGATGAACAAAATCCCCCACCCCACTATACTCAATGAGAGTGTGAATAAGAAGAGCCCTGCGAGAGTAGGGCTTTTCTTATTTTAGTGGCATGCAGGATTAGTGGTAGTGCGAATAAAGGAAGGAAAAACCATCTTTTTTCTTTCATCCTTAATGGACAAGCAGCCACAAAAAGAGACACCCTTATTCACTTTTATAAAACAACAGGAACGCGACATAAGATTCTTTGAATTACAATAAGACAAATTGATTTTAAAGCCTTTTGGACTTTAAAATCAATAACCTCGGGTAAAACCCACGGTGACATGATAAAAGATAAAACTAATCCTGCCGTTTTTTCTGCATGTGTTGATTTTAATTCAGGTTAATGCTTCGTTGAAACAACAATACCCAGAATTTAATCCATGAATTTCTGACTCTACTTGTTCGGGACGTAGAGGGGGTTGAATGAGGGTTCATTGAGGGTTGAGAGAGGGTTCATTGAGGGTTCATTGAGGGTTGGGAGGGATAAACCTCATTGAACCCTCTCTCAACCCTCATTCAATGCTCTTTGAATATTCTTTATACCTAGAACGGAAGGATAATAAGATACGTTGGAATGGGATTGAAAAAAGAAAAAACTGAGAAAGCAGGATCAGAAAAACAGATCATTAAAACTAAAAACAGCTTTTAAACATGGCAGAATTTAGAAATGTTATAGTTTTGATTATTTGTAGCATAATTGAAAGTCGCGCTACCAGTTCATTATTATTTAGTAAAAATACGTACTTTTGCAAAGAAGAAACGCAAACACACCATCATGTTATTAAATCTTCTGACAGAAACCATCAAACAAGATGAAGCCAACCGGGATAAATTTATGGATTTGTTTCAGGAAAAAGAAATAACATCCAAGACCACCCTGTTAAAAGAAGGAGAAGTATCCAACTATATGTACTTTATCAGGAAAGGATGCCTTAGGATGTGGTTCAACAATGATGGCGTTGACATTACATTTCAATTTTTCTTCGAAAATCAGGCTGTATCTTCCTTCGAGAGTTTCCTGGAAAGAAAACCCAGCCTGTTTACCCTGGAGAGCATAGAACCTACAACGGTTGTATCACTCAGCAAGACTAGTTTTGACCTTTTATTGAGTCACTATCCCGATTTAAAAGACATATTCCACAAAATACTGATACAACGTATGGGAAACTATGCAAAACTATTTCTATCGCAAATAAAGAACAACCCTCAAAAACGGTATGAGGAGTTATTGCAGGAGAATCCTGAAATTCTGCAACGCGTCGCCCAGCATTATATCGCCTCTTACCTGGGCATTACCCCTATCTCTTTAAGCAGGATACGAAACAGAAAATAAATTTTATTTCTTATCCATTGTTATCGTCCAATGTTTCTATTCCATATACTTTTGCATAAAAAAAAGAGTATGATATTCAGAAGAAACACTCTCCCCCGGTTCGTTGACGTAAACACCCACAACTGCAAGGCATGTTGGAAATGCAAGGAAAATTGCCCGAACAATGTATTTGGGGAAATAGATTTCCTTGGCCACAGGCATATAAAAGTCAGCCATCCGGAGAACTGCACCGGCTGTTTGAAATGCGTGAAGGCATGTGAGTATGGTGCTATAACAAAAGCCAGAAAATAAATGCATTATGATACAACCAAAACCGCACCTGTTATTTGGCATTAACAGCATATTGTTGCTGAGTGGCATAACAACGACTTTCTCCGGATTAACCATCATGCTACATTACCATATGGGCCATCATGGAGCTATCAGTACAACTGATACATTCTGGGGGTTGCATTATTTTGACTGGTCAGGGATTCATAAAACATCATCTATAGTGCTGACTTTACTTATGGCGTATCATATCCTGTTGCACTGGAAATGGTATAAAAATGTCCTGTTTAAAAAGTTATTCTCAAAAAACAGGCAGGTACTTCTACTCTCTATCATTTTCATCGTAGCATTTCTTACTGGATTCATTCCCTGGATTCTCCAATTGAGGATCGGTACTAATTCTATACGGACATCTTTACTTGAAATTCACGATAAAATAGGGATAGTACTGATTGTTTTTCTGGTCTTACACGTAAGTAAAAGGTTTAAATGGTTTAAGAACAACTTTATCCGGTTGAAGTTATAGTACGACAATAATAACTTAGAACCCAAAATCCAGTACAAAGCGTATACCTCCTTTGTCAATGCCTGGATGATTAAGGTAGGTCAGCCTCCATACATAATCAATCCGGAGGATCTTAAAGATATTCTCTACTCCTACTCCTGCTTCCATATACGGATCTTTTCCCATTTTATAAGTTCCGGCAGGGAAACGGAACAGCCCATTGCTAAGTGCGGGATCGTTCTTATTGTCCAAGCTGCCATACATTCCGCGGAAGGATAAGATCTCCCGCAGTTTCAGGTACTGGATCAATGGAACGCGATTCAGCAGGAGACCACTCATGTTATAGTTTAAATCCCAGGACACATATTGGTCATTAATAAACTCCGTGGCATTCATCATGCAATACATGTCGTATTGTACGATATACGAGAGATTGACATTCGGGATTGCCAATAACGGAAAAGGATCCTTCGACCACACCTTACCTGATTTGACGATTACATTCACATTTCCCAACGCGGAAAACCAGAATCTTTTCTGGAAGGAGAATTCTGTCCTGCTGAAGCTGTATGATGATCCCAGCACACCTTTGGAGGCTATGATATGTGAAAGACTAAAGACCGGAGCATTGCGGGTAATGAAATAACGCTTGGTGGGTGTCTGGTAAATCCTCTCCCCCGGAGCATAACGAATCCTGAACTGCGCTTCTCCCATGGTATAAGAGCTGACATTGTTTCCGGTAGTATTATCTGTAAACGGAAGATAGCGAGTAGCCGATTCAGTATGATACCGTATATCCAACCCATACGATAGCTGGGAATAAAGCTCACGGTTATAGTTGAACTCTATTTTGCGCTGATAGGTTATCTTGTCATCATTCTGTCTTTTGAGCGAGAGCAGGATATTATCCGGCGAAGTGCTGTATTGTTGGCCCAACCGGTTTACGTCATAACTGTAGGATGCACCGATAGAATGAACAGGATACTCGTTAGCCTGCTTTTGCTTCTTATCGAAGGAATACTCCAACCCTGCCAGATATTTTACTTTCTGATCATTGGTTCCATAGGCCACATATCCTTTTCCGAACAAATGATTATTCAGATTGGCAGTAGTCACCCCTCCCACCCGAAGCCTTACTCCTTCGGCTGTATTGGAACTTATGGTAGAATATATGGGACCAAGTGTTACTTTATTGTTTTGGGCAGCCGTTTCAATATATCCGGTCACTAATACTGATAACACTTTTTCGGAAATGTAATAAAGTGGATCCTCACGCAGGCGCAAAAGCATACTCTCCACTGTTTTTCCTTTGTTATACGTGCTATCAACCCGTTTATCCACCCAAAAACTATCGGGTTTAGAGGTAGCGCCATCCACTATAATCCTGTTTGATTTCTCGCTAAAAACAGCTATATTGACAGGAGGCTCGAACGAATGCTTAGTATACCGGTTTGTCCTACGGGCATAGAAACCATTGGCAACAGAAAGAATTGAAAACTCAACCTCCATATCGTCACGCATCAACAGGCGGGTACCATCTGAGGCACGGTTGAATTCCTGCTCAATGCTCATATCCTGTATAAAGTTGAGGTTTATATCCTTGGGAAAGTTAAGTTTGACCTTTTTGACAAAATACGTTCCATCGAGGGTAATATATAAATGACCAGTAAATCCGGGTGACTGGGAAGAAAAAGGGACAAATCCCAGGTCGACACACTTCTCACCCGCCACATACAGGGTATCCATTAGATAGTATTTATAAAAGGCGGGCGCACCTGAAGAAAGCGGGCTCACGAAAGGCCGGAGGAACAAAGTAATGTCATTGGAGTAAATATCCACATCTTTAAATACTTCCGCCAATACCTGATCAACATTATCTTCGGGAAGCATTCGTTCAATACCGGCATTCTTCTTGGCAATGATTATCCGTTTTTCCAACCTGGGCAATCGTTGGTAGTAATAATCTTCAATAACTTCTTTGGAAGAGACAGGCAATATCGGTTTCCCCGATAAAGTTGAAGTATCAACATAATCAGTCAGGAAAGCGTATTTATGGAGGATCTTCTTATTTTTCTCTTTTTGAAAGTTATTTAAAGCGATATTGATTTTCTCATCATGTTCATACTGATAGTAATCTTTGTTCAGGGGATCATGCAGTTTTTTGGAAGTTATTACCTTCTGTACAAACTCCACTGCAGGATTACCCTTCTTTTTATATTTCTTTTTTGAAGATTTGACAACTACTTCAGTGATCCTATAGGATGTTGGCGAGAGTTGTATTTTTAAAATGCCATGTTTTGCATTACTGAGCACAATGGATTTTTGCTTATACCCGATAGAGGTTGCAGAAAGCAGTTGGGCTGAAAAAGGAACACTTAATGAAAACTTACCGGAATTGTCGGTCATGGCGCCAATAGCAGTTCCTTTCAGCTGAATGGAAATAAAAGGTAAAACTTCACCGGTAAGGGAATCGGTTACAATTCCCTTTACTTTATATTGAGCCTTAGTCTCAACAAACGCATAATTCAACAGCAACAGGAGAATAAGACTAAAAGAAAAAGAGTTTTTCATTGTTCGGTTGGCATAATTAAAACGCACAAGAAGCCTATGCAGGTCTAAAATCTATCCATAGGACATGTACACTATCCAGGCTGTAGAAACTATAACAGAAATTCTATCGTAAAGTCTCTTTTATTTTACAAATATAAACATTCTTCGCTACAATAACATTTGTTGTTTCAAAAAACATTCAATTACAACAGGGAATAAACCCTTGTACAGATCCAATTCTCAATAAAAGTGGCGACAATACTGCAAACTTGTTAATCTGCTAAAAAAAGAAGTTTGAACAAGTATACTCGTTGTCAAACTGTTAACTTGTGGTGTATAAATATTCCGGCAAAAATGTCTATAATATTTTTCAAAGCTATTGTAGAAATGAAAATTTGCCTTATCTTTGCACCGCATTAGAAAACAATGCCCAACAATTAAACAATGGTTCGGTAGTTCAGTTGGTTAGAATGCCGCCCTGTCACGGCGGAGGTCGCGGGTTCGAGTCCCGTCCGTACCGCAAAAAAGCAATTCAGAAATGAGTTGCTTTTTTCGTTTTTACACTGCTTAGTCCAGAATAAAAAAATGGGATCAATCCGGGATCAATCCTAAAAGTTGGGGGGATGTTTTTTAAGCATAGATATTTGTGAGTCTAAAAAGAAAGAAAGGAATGCTTCTTACGGATCAATCCTAAAAGTTTGGAGGATAAAATAAAAAAGCCAGCCATCATTGATGGAAATACGCTGCCGGGTGATTGTATTAAAAGGACTTGCAGAAGTAGTTGCCAGAACCGGTATCAATGGATACAATGAAAAGCATAGCAAAACAGCAAAAGTTTTATTGTGTTTAAAACAAATTTTGTAATGGAGATACTCCTTATATTGATTTTTTTACTAAACATTCTTATTCACCAAACTTCAAAAAAGTATTTACATCCTTGCCCCCGGTTGATCCCGGAGAACTAGCTTAATAATTATAAATCAGTAATTAGTTTGAATTTAGGCACTAAGAGTTTCATCAGGCACCATGCCAGCAGATATGCAAATGCACATACTCCAAACATAATTCCGTACGCTACGCTCGTTGGAAAATTTCCATCAAGATAACCGGCTATTAACTGAACAAACACGCCACCAAGCCCGCCGGCTGCAGCGCCTATGCCTGTTACGGAACCAACCGCCTTCTTTGGGAACATATCCGAAACTGATGTAAACAGGTTTGCAGACCATGCCTGATGAGCTGCACCCCCGATAGAAATAAATGCAATGGCGTAAACAATCCCATACACCGAAAAATATTGTATCGCCAACAGTGTTAACGGAGCTATCGCAATCAACAGCATGGAAGTCATTCGGGCACGGTAAGCATCCCAACCCTTATTCATAAATGACAATGAAATAGATCCTCCGTACACAGAACCAATGATAGCAATACCAAACACCACAAAATTAGAAATCATAACATAAGAAGCTGTTTTACCCGGATCCATCCCAACACAGAACCGTTGCTTTACATAGGTAGGCAACCAGAATAGCAAAAACCACCAGACACCATCCGTAAGAAATTTACCTATAACAAATGACCA
>Ga0302204_1000079_pt1 | contig 37338 bp, 28 predicted proteins | sample II_Fen_E1_2_FD_194578 | JGI IMG/M metagenome (GOLD analysis project Ga0302204, IMG submission 194578) | Peat permafrost microbial communities from Stordalen Mire near Abisko, Sweden - II_Fen_E1_1 | ecosystem: Environmental > Terrestrial > Soil > Wetlands > Permafrost | place: Sweden: Abisko...
CCATTCTAAATAATTGCTCAGAAAGGCAATGTATTGTTGCTCTAATCTTTTTCCGTCTACACAGAAGTACTTACCAAGACTACTTGCACTTATGGGTTCAGTATCGAGATATTCCTTTTAAAAAAGTCGCGAATTCTTGTGTCATTCGCGTTCCTTTTGCCACTAATTCCCAATGACGAATGACAATATCACCTGTATTTTTATCAAGCCATCTTCTGCGGCGAACAATCAGATACACAACCCTCCCTCTTAATGGAAAGTCTTGAACCTTACTGTCCTCGTAGAAGCCTTTAGATTCTAATTTACGACCGGTATATTCTTCTGGTATTATATTCTTTTCTTGCAAGTAAATGGAGGTCTCGTTCTTTGTCTGTTCGACATTTATGATCTCGAAATAATCTAAAACTCCTTCTGGTAATAATAACTCAAAGCCACTTGTAAGCATCTGTTTTTGCTACAAAACTAATATTTTTACTAGTCCCCCACAACTTTTTGACTTGATCCGTTTTTAGTAATAACATCAGCCGAGGTACGGTTTTGTTTGTTACTCGCTTTTTCATAGGCAGTTGTCCAGCGTGCCTGAGCAGTTTTTAATGAAGTAATCACTTCTTCCGGAATGCCCCATGCAGTGGCATTTTCTGAAAGAATTTCAATTAAATTAAATTGCCAAACGTGATATTCAGCATCTGTCTTTGGAATGTAATCAGCCATAGTTTCTAATTTTAATGGTAAATAAAATGTTTATAAATCACTTGTTTTTATTTATTTTGACTATCAATACTTTACTTGTTGAGAATATATTCTGAAATGCCGGGAATACATTTTCTAACTTTCAGAATATGTTATTTTTGTTTTCGTATATATATTCCTTTTCAGATTATATGTTCTTAAAGTTTATGACGTTATTCGTAATGTTTCCGTATATATAACTCTCTTTCGGTAATATATTCGCCAGGTCAATTAATGTATTCTGAATTGTCGGGAATATATTCTTAAGCTTTGCTTCTATATTTATTTTCTAAAATGATATATTCGCAAAGCGGGATTATTTATCCATACTATTTCTGCATCTATATTTTGAGCACAAACATATATTTTCAGATTAAGAAAAATGTCTCATTTTAAGAAATGAGACATTTTTGTCTAAATTCAACAAGTATGAATTTGATAATTAGGCTGTATTTCTTATTTGATTTTAGATGTATTGATCTGAATATTTGGGATCTATAAGCCTTAGTAAGGTAAAAAGGAAGAAAATAAATAGAGTGTTAAAAATTATGAAGGCGAACGGATAATTGGATACAATTTTTGTCTCACATTATAATATGAGACAAAACAGTCAATTTAATTATTAGAAATGTATTCTATTCGATACATTTAAGATATTTTGCGGATAATCGTACTAAAAAATTATTTACGCATGCTTCACTCCTTTTATCACCAGACAAGAGGTTGCTGGTTGTCATATATTTGCAATACTTGATTAAGTTATGAAAAGGATACACCCATATCATGTCTCAAATTTATCTATAAACCAATTCAATAGCCTCTTTTATTTTTTTATTGTAATGAAGTATTTTAAACCCTACTCAAAACATTTTGACTTATGTCTTGTTAACCCTATAAATACTCATGTGTTTTTTAAATAAATATTTAAATTGAACATTACCAAATAGCGACAATTCACAACTTTTAATTACATTTGCATTTTGAATTTGTAGCAATTTCTACGACTCGACAGTTCGAAAAATAATGTTGTTTTTAAAATTTAACAACGATCTGTATTGAAATAATTTGTTGTTGATAATGGTGATTGATTGTTTCTTAGTTGTTTGAATTTTACAAGATAATAAAGGCAGAATGATATTCGATATTATTTTTTTGTAATAAAGAATTTATTTTTTCAGTCATAATTTTATATTAATTAGTTAATTCCATTTGGGACTGACGACCATTCTCGTGTAAAAAATAATATTAGAAGTTAAACAGAATCATTTATACATAGAATATATTTTGCGTATAAATTATGGTGTTTAGCAGTGTTTAATTATTGATATCTGGGTGTTTTTTAATAACAATTTTAATTTTATAAAATTATCTAGTATGTATTGCAAAAAAACGGGGTTTTCTGTATATTTTTTATTGAGTATACTTTTTCTGTACTCTTGCGCTCCTGCAAAAGATATTGCTTACTTTCAAAAAGTAGATACTAAAGCTCATTCTACAAATAATCAACTGGTTCCTACTGGTCTGTATGAAGCGAGAATAAAACCAAAAGATTTACTTAGTATTACCGTGGTAAGTTCTGAACCCAATGCTTCCCGAATGTATAATCTCATAATGCCGCAAGCAGAAGTATCTTCTACGCAGAATACGCTTTCTTCGATGCCTACATTACAGAATTATGAAGTGGATATTGATGGCAATATCGAATTCCCAATGCTGGGGAAATTAAGGGTAGCAGGTTTGACACGTAGTGAAGTTGAGAATATGCTCCATAAAAAATTAGAATCAGCTTTTACCAAAGAATCGCCCATTATAACAATTCGATTTACAAATTACTCAGTAAACATTTTAGGTGAGGTTCAAAGACCGGGGCGATTCGAAACAATTAATGATCGGTTGACAATCTTTGAAGGTTTGGCATTAGCCGGAGATTTGACAATTTACGGGAGGCGAGATAACGTAAAGGTGCTTCGAGAAAAAGCCGATGGTTCAAAAGAGTACATAACATTGAATTTGAGTGATAAAAATATTATTTATTCCCCAGCTTATTATTTGGAACAAAATGATGTTGTCTATGTTGAACCAAATAAATCAAGAGCTAAATCATCAAATTATGGTGCTGCAGAAACATTTGGCATAACATCAGTTTCCGTATTGTTGACATTGACAAGTTTAGTGTTTACTGTTATAAAACTCAAATAGATAATTATGAATAAGTACTCAGACCCAGATGAAGAATTTGAAAAACCAATAGATTTTCTTGGTATTTTCTTTAATTATTTGTCTTATTGGAAATGGTTTATTGCCACTATAGTTATATGTATAATTATAGCCGTAGTGAACCTGAGATTCACGTTGCCATATTACGAAGTAAAAGCTTTAATTTTACTAAAAGATGATCAAAAAGGGAGTAGTGAGCCTGAGATGAATGCTTTTAAAGAATTGGGAATTTTTGCTCAAAAAAACAATGTGGACAACGAGTTGGAAATGCTAAAGACATCAACTTTGGTAGAGCAAGTCGTACGTGAATTGGGAATTTATACCAACTACACGAATATAGGAACATTTCAGGTTGTAAAAAATCTTGGAATTAATAAAAAATATCCGAAATTTGGAACATTTAAAGGCAAAATACTTTATGGTTCTGAATGCCCTATTCTTGTGCGTTTGCCGGATATTGTGTTAGAAAATATGAGTAACGGATTTGAGTTTGAAATTTTAGTTCATCCCTATGGTGAGTATATATTTTCCGGTATCTATAAAGATCAAAAGTATGAAGTGAAAGCTTCCATTTCAGATAATCAAGTGATATTACCATTTGGCAAAGTTTATATTACTAGAGGTAAATTCAGACCAACAGAAGATATGGTAATAGATGTTGATATGCAAAGCCCAATGAATAAAGCTGCAGAAATGTTAGGTAGTTTAAAAATGGACTTGACTTCTAAAATAACTTCTGTTGTAGACATTGCATTTACTACACCTAATATACAACTTGGAAAAGATTTTTTGAAAAAGTTGGTTGAAGTATATAATAGGGAGGATATGGATGATCAGGCAGCCATGGCTAATAAAACTGCACAGTTTATTGATGATCGTCTTATCACGCTTACCAAGGAGCTTGGTGATGTTGAATCGCAGGCTGAAAATTATAAACAAGTTCAGGGGTTGACTGATATTCAATCACAAACGAATATGTTTATTCAGCAAACAGGAAATATTGATCAAAAACAACTCGATCTCGAAACTCAATTGGCAATAGTGTCAGATATCGATGATTATATGGTTAAAAAAGAAAATAGGTATCAACTTCTTCCTGCAAGTGCGGGTATGTCAAGTGCGGGTTTAAGTGAATTGATTAATAACTACAATAAATTAATATTGGAACGAAATCGACTTTCGCGCATTGCTTCAAGTAGTAATCAGGCTATGTTGGATTTAACGAGTCAAATAGAATCAATGTTCAGTACTGTTCAATCTAGTGTTCGTAACGAGAAAAAAAACTTGCAAATTGCACAACGAGATTTATTGAACAGAAGTAGTGAAAATGCCGCTCATATTAGAGCTATTCCTAAACAAGAGCGTGAATACACTCAAATAAAACGTCAGCAAGGTGTTAAAGAAGGATTGTTTTTGTATTTGCTTCAGAAGAAGGAAGAAAAATATCTGAATATGTCTGTGGTAGAACCAATCGCAAAGATGATAGATAATCCGGGCAGTAGCGGTAGTCCTGTTTCTCCAAAGAAATCGATAATTTTAATAATTGCATTAATCATTGGTTTTGTCATCCCAATTATAGGAATTATGATACGTGATTTACTCCGTTATCAGATTGAAAATAAAGAAGAACTTGAGGCATTGTCAATTGTGCCGGTATTGGGTGAAATTTCAAAAACCAAAGGAAAAGAAAATGCAATTATCAAGGAAAATAGTACGGATAGTTTCACTGAATTATTTAGGCTTTTACGAACCAACTTATTGTTTGTCTTGGATAGTACAGAAAAAAAGGTAATCAATATCGGATCAAGTGTCAGTGGGGAGGGTAAAACATTTGTAAGTCTGAACCTTGCCATGAGTTTGGCATTACTTGATAAAAAGGTGATAATTATTGGATTAGATGTTCGAAAACCAAAACTGGCAGAATACCTTTCGATGAATAATGAATCCGGCATTACCTTATTTCTTACCGGACATCTTACAAAAGATCAATTAATTCGACCTTCAGGTATTCATCCAAATCTTTTCGTAATTACTGCAGGGCCCGTACCTCCGAATCCCAATGAATTATTAGCAAAACCGGACTTAGATAAACTGATAATTGAACTACGCGAACAATATGACTATATAATTATTGATAGTGCACCTATCGGAGTTGTTTCAGATGGTTTTACTCTGGATCGTTTTGCGGATGTTAGTCTTTATATCATACGAGCTAATTTTACACACAAAAGAAACATTGAATATGCGAGCAATTTATTTATACATAAGAAGCTGAAGAATATGTATTTTGTGCTAAATGATGTAGATAATAGCAGAGTCGGTTATCGTTATGGTTTAGGTAAAAAATACGAGTATGGCTACGGAAATGAAGGAACTAAGAAAAAGAAAGTAATTTAAAATATTTCTAATGGACACAGCTCAGCGGGTTGCAAAAAACACAGGATTTCTTTATGCCAAAATGGCAATTACTGTTTTTATTTCTCTGTATACTACTCGTTTAGTTTTGGCTGCTTTAGGTGTTGTGGACTTTGGGATATTCAATGTAGTTGCTGGTGCAATAGCCATGCTTACTTTTTTAAATTCAGCAATGGCTTCGGCAACACAGCGGTTTATGTCGTTTTCACAAGGTGCGGGAGATCATGAGAAAATTAAGGTGATATTTAATGTAAGCGTACTTTTACATTTATGTATAGCGATTATTTTAGTTTTGTTGCTTGAAATTGTTGGGTATTTTTTATTTAAAAGTGTCTTAGTAATTCCAATGGCCCGCTTATATATCGCTAAATTGATTTATCAATTTATGATTGTAAGTACAACTTTTACTGTTATTTCTGTGCCTTATGAAGCTGCATTAAATGCGAGAGAAAACATGTTAGTATTTTCAGTATTTGGAATAATTGAAGCAGTTTTAAGGCTGGCAATAGCATTCTATATTACTTACGCAAATTTCGATAAGTTATTTATATTTGGTCTGTTGACAGCCGTAATTTCATTTATACTTTTATTGATTAAGGGAATTTATTGTAATAAAATGTATTATGAATGTAAAATTGATATTAGAAACCATTTTGATAAACCGGTATTTAATGAAATGACGAAATTTGCCGGTTGGACATTTTTAGGATCATCAAGTAGTATACTCGCTAATTATGGACAAGGCATAGTTGTTAATATGTTTTTTGGGACAATTGTCAATGCAGCTCAGGGGATCGCCGGTCAGGTTAGTGGGCAGCTTGGTGCTTTTGCAATTAATATGTTAAAGGCGATTAATCCTGTAATTGACAAAAGTGAGGGATCTAGAAATAGACAAAAAATGTTATCAGTTTCAATGACCGGAACTAAAATTTCTTTTTACTTATCGATTTTATTTATAATCCCTGTGTATATTGAAATGCCTTACATTCTTAATATTTGGTTAAAATCAGTCCCGGATTATGCTATTATTTTTTGTCGACTTTTACTTATTAGGAATGTTATAGAACAATTTTATGTGACCATGGGGAACTCAATTGTCGCTGTAGGGAAAATTCGATCGTATCAAATTAATAATACAATACTTAATTTGTTTCCTTTAATTATTGCTTATGTGCTTTTTAAATTTGGTTTTCCAGCATATACTTTATATCTTGTATTTATTGGCTATGCCATTTGCGATGGGATATTAACTTTGTATTTTACAAAAGAAGTTTGTGGTTTATCAATATCATTGTATTTAAAAGAAGTTATATTCCCTAGTTTATTAACTTGTATTTTGGTAGTTGTATTCTCATTAATTCCATTTTTCTTGTTACATGAAGGGTTTCTGAGATTAATTTTAGTTGGTGCTACCAGTACAATTTCATTTTTCATTTTTGTTTGGATGATTGGACTCTCTTTTGGAGAGAAGGGACATATCTTACTATTATTAAGAACGATAACAAATAAGATAACTTCCAAATTGCGATTATAATTTAAACCATTTAATCATTAAAACGTATAAATTATGTTTTCAGTCGTAATACCGCTTTATAATAAAGCACATGTCATTGAAAGGACTTTAAGTACAGTGTTAACTCAGACGTTTAAAGAATTTGAAGTTATTATTGTCAATGATGGTTCTACTGATAATGGAGTTGAAAAAATAAAGAATTTCACGAACGATCCTCGTGTTAAGATAATTGAACAAAAAAATCAGGGGGTTAGTGCTGCTCGAAATAAAGGAGTGGCTTGTTCAAAATATGATTATATTGCTTTTATAGACGGTGACGATGAATGGTTGCCTTATTTTTTAGAAAAAATAAAAGAAGCAATCGATTTATTTCCCAATGCAGGGATGTACGGAACTCCTAGTTGGCATCGAGATTATGTATCGGGCTTTGGCGAAGAAGTAACAGCATTAAAATATAAATATAAAATTAAAATTGTTGATTCTTTTAGAAATCCTAGAACTTTTCCACATACAAGCGCCATTGTTGTATCTAAGAAACTATTTAATATGATTGCAGAAAATGGAGAAGGATTCCCTGTAGGGCAGCGAGTTTTCGAAGATTTTTCATGTTTTTATAGGATTATTTTTCTTGCTCCATTAGTTTATGTCGGTTTTCCACTTGCAATTAGGAATAATAATGTAAAAGGACAAATTACAGGAGTTTCTTCAGGAGAAAATATTTCTTATGAAAAAGATATTGTTAATTATTACAATATAACGTATAATGGTTGGATTAATAGTCAATGTAAAAATAAAAGCTATTTGAAATTTCTTAAATTTGATATTCGTGCTCGTATTATTAGTGCATTAAGAGCAAAAGATATAAATGAAATTAATCTGTTTCTTAATGATTTGAATAAAGATATTTGCTTACATTTTTCATCTTTAGAACTTTGGATGTACAGAAAAAAAATATTGAGATATATCTCACTTTTATATATTTATTACACTAAAATAATGTGGAGAGTTTATAAACTGTCTAATTTTATTGGAGAATAGTATATTATTGAAGCAATAGTTTACTAAATTAATAAAACAGGAAAACTGCATTTTAATCAGTAACAATAGTTTTATTTAAATCAAATAAATTGTCATTTATAAGAAAACTATCCATTTAATTAAGAAAATATTTAATAATTACTAACATGAATTATTAATAAAAATTCATAATATTTTTATTCTGCCTCTTACTTGATTTTAGGTTAAAACGTTGCATTGTTTCTATTATTACCCTATATTAATACAAGTGTTATAAGTGGGAAATGGTACAAGCAAGTAATTAAAATCTTCAAAAGGAATGAGATTATTGTAGATAATTCGATTTAATGTTTCTTTGAAGAAAATGCAAAACCTTCAATAGCGAAGAAAATATAAACAAAACTTAGTATTTTGAAAATAAGAAGTTTTATGGAGATTAGGAAGATGAACCAACAGAGAAATTAATATGATCCCTAAATTATTTATTCTAAAAGCAAAAGCCAAATTGTGGTTCTACTTAGTTTCATATACTCGTGTGAAAAGGGTATATCCTTATATCTATCGATCTTATTGGCATTATTTGTTTCATAAAAAGAATACAAAGACACTAAATAGTAGTTGTTATTATAGTGCACGACCTCATCCTGGAGCTGGAATCGGACATCAAATGGCTAATTGGATAGCAGGCTATTGGTTTAGTAAGCAATTTGGATTAAACTTTGCGCACATCCCTTTTGTACATGACCCTTGGGAACAGTTTTTAGGGTTTGGACATGATGAAATCATGATAGATATGTTAATAGATAGAGGATATGTTGTGAGAAAACTTCCGTTGTTTGATGAAAAGAAAAAAAAAGAGGTAGAATTAAATAAATTAATTATCAATTCTTATGCCGGGGAAAAAGTAGTTTTTCTTGCAGAACAGGATCAATATTATTCTGATCAGTTTGGAGTAATGAATGAAATTAAAGATAAGTTCTATTCGGCAAAAGCGCGCAAAGGAGATAAACTGATTTATTCCAAAGAGTATTATAATATCGCCATTCATGTGCGCAGGGGAGATATTGTGATTGGGCAGGAGAATCATGACCCCGGTTTATTGATGCGCTGGCAGAACAACGACTATTTTGCCAATGTATTATCCAATGTTTTGAAAACAAAAACTACAGAAAAGCCAATTGCTATTTATCTCTTTTCACAGGGATTGGAGAAAGATTTTGAGGATTTTAAGCATTTCCCCAACATCCATTTTTGTTTGGAAATGGGTGCTCAGGATTCATTTTTACATATGGTTTATGCTGATTTATTGATAACAAGTAAGAGTTCATTTTCGTATAAACCTGCATTACTTAGCAATGGAATAAAAGTATGTCCAAAGGACTTTTGGCATGGTTATCCAGAATCTAAGGACTGGATTTTAGTAGAAAATGATGGATCGTTTGTTATAAATGCACTGCAACGTTAAAAAGCAATGGAATAATAAAACGTTAAGTATATTATTTCATTCAACTGAAATTTGAAATAATATACAATATGCTATAATTTGATAATAATTAAAATGATGATTAATTCTAAGGAATCATATTTGGAGTATTTGGAAAAGGATAGATTACGTCTTGGGATTAAAAAGGATGTCTCAATATTCTTAAATCCATTTGAAATTGACCTTGAGATATGGAAGTTCCAGAAAGCGTTAAGGAAATGTGAATATTTATACAATACGGACAATAAAACAATTTTTTGGAAAATAAGAAAACTTTTTGCTGCAATGTATTTTAAAAAGTTGTCATGCAAATTAGGATTTACTATTCCTCCGAACTGTTTTGGTCCAGGTTTACGAATATTACACAGAGGAACAATAATAGTTAATGGGCAGTGTAATATAGGGGAAAATTGTACTATAAATGCTTGCGTAAACATCGGTAATCAAGCTGGTTATAACGATAAAGTTCCTTGTATTGGTAATAATGTTTATTTAGGACCTGGTGCCAAACTTTTTGGAGATATTTATATAGCCGATGGATGTGCCGTAGGTGCAAATGCGGTTGTAAACAAGAGTTTTATTGAACTAAACTCAGTGATTGTAGGAATTCCAGCAATACAAAAAGGGTTTGTAAATAGAAATTTGCATATAATATAAATCAAACATGAGAATAGATTACTTTATCCTTAAGGGATTACAAAAAATATATAAAAGGATTTTTATTGCAACAAGTACATTATTCATGAAATACGATTATGATCCTGATATTGTTTCTCAAACACTTATCAATCTAATTGAATCTGACAAACCAATAATGGTTGCAAGATATGGTGCTACTGAATTAATGTGCATTATAAATTATTTAGGTGTTAAAAATGGTAGGCCAAATTTAATTTCATATATAAGAAATAAGAAATTTGATTGGTGGTGGGATAAAAAAAAATTAAATCAAATTGAACAATGGAGTGGCTTTTTTCCATCAACTATTGAAAATGTAGAACGTTTTTGTCAATTAATGATTAATGATTCCTCTCTGGTTGATGCCTTAGCTTCATGGCTTGATAATGAAAAATATATGGGAAAGTACTTAGAGAACGCATACCGTTTTCAAGGGCTTTTTCTAGATCCTTTTTGGAGTTCAACTCCCTGGACTGCTGCATTGAAAGGTAAAAAGGTCTTAGTAATACATCCTTTTGAATCTGCAATCAGGTCACAGTATAATAAAAGAGAATTTCTTTTTTCAAATCCAGATATTTTACCGGAATTTGAATTACATACTATAAAAGCTGTTCAAAGTTTAGGGGGCGAATGTCAGTATTCTTCTTGGTTTGAGGCACTTGATGCAATGAAATTTGAAATAGATAAAATAGACTTTGATATTTGTATATTAGGCTGTGGAGCTTATGGTTTTCCTTTAGCAGCATATATAAAACGAAAAGGGAAAAAAGCAATTCACATGGGAGGATCTTTACAGCTCTTATTTGGGATAAAAGGTAAGAGATGGGAAAATCCTATGTATGGAGCTCAAGAATTAGAAGTAGAGGGCAAATATCCTGCATTAATGAATGAATTTTGGATTTATCCAAGTGAAGAGGGTAAACCCAAAAATGCTTCTAAAGTTGAAGGTGCTTGTTATTGGTAAACACTATAAAAAAATGAAGGATAAGAAGATGCTTTGGTTTAATAATAGTGCTTTTATAGAAAATAAAATGCAAACAACTGGTATATTGTAGATTGCAATGGGCGAAGCTTTATTAGAAACAAATGAAGTTGAACTTAGTTATATAACTTTTGGAAATGTAAAGGAAATTACAAGAATAGATTGTAAAGGGATTAAGCAATGGATAATTCCAATTTGTTTTTTTTAGAAACCAAAACACTTGCCAATTAGATATCACAAAAGTCTGAAAGAGTTGGAATAAATAAAATAATGAAGAGGCTATTGCTAAAAGGTAACTTGAAATATATTAAGAATTTATCAATCTGAACTCTCAAAGTATTACTTAAGAATGAATTCTTAAAATACAGGAAGTATTACTGTAAATAATCTACAAATAGGTAATTATACTCTATTTATAAAACATTAAGCAAAAATGACTAGAAGAGAGTTATTGTTGAAATTTATTTCATTTTCGATACTGCCTATTACTGTTTTTTCGGTAAATTTTTATCCTTCTCCATTTACAAATATTGTTACCTATACACAAAATACGACTTTCTGGTGGATTGTAATTGTGTTAATTTTATTTGCATTTTTTTTATATAGTTACTACTATCTTGAAAAAGGTAATAGCCAAAATATGAGGGTTGTTCAGTGGTATTTATTATGGAATGTTTTTTGTTTTGTGCGTGGAATGTTTATAGCAGAAAATTACTGGGATTGGAAGGGATTAATAGGTAATACATTTGGAATACTTGTTCCCATAGTTGCTTACTCTGCTACCAATAAAATACTTTTACAGTCAATTCTTTCTTTTTTTGTAAAATACATGTTACCCCTTTTTCTATTTTTTAGTTTAATTATTAGTCCAAATGTTTATGGATTCTATTTGGTTCCAATTGGGTTTTTAATGCTTTGTTTTCCTGCTTTAACTACTCGTTGGAAATTTGTTATTTTATTGATTTCATTATTAGTAATGACGATTGATTTAGGTGCCCGAAGTAGTGTAATAAAATTTGGAGTTCCCGTTTTCTTGATGCTTATTTATTATTTCAGATCAATAATTTCTGTCAAGATATTTGAATTTGTGAGAATAATACTCATAACAACACCTTTTATTCTTTTCGGATTGGGAGTCAGCGGAGTATTTGATGTATTTAATATGAATGGATATGTTAAAGGGCAATATCAAGATGTAGAAGTCGACGAAAATGGTCAAAAAGTAGACGATGACCTGAAGGCTGATACCCGAACTTTTTTATATGTTGAAGTTCTATATTCGGCAAAAGTTTTAAATAGTTGGTTAATTGGGAGGAGTCCTGCCAGAGGTAATTTAAGTGAATCTTTTGGCGCTCTAGATGAGACTGGTAGAGGTGAACGATTAGGGAACGAAGTAGCTATTCTAAATGTTTTCACATGGACAGGTATAGTAGGTGTGATATTATATTTATTTGCATTTTATAGAGCTTCTTATTTAGCCATAAATGACTCGAACAATATATTTAGTAAAATTGTTGGTTTGTTTGTTGCTTTTAGATGGTTATACGGTTGGGTAGAGGATATTAACGGGTTTACCTTGACAACAGTTTTTCTTTGGTTAACTATAGGTTTCAGCTTTTCAAAATCGTTCAGAGCTATGTCTGATAAAGAAGTAAAATACTGGGTGAGGGGAATTTTTAATTTCGGCAATGGGTTAACTAAAAGAGAAATACAGGAAATAAAAATGAATAAGGTAACAAATCTTGATATTTAAAAAATAAATACAGAAAATCATTGTTCGAGTCTACTTTTTTCATAGCAAAGTATTATTGCGCAACATAACATAAAAATAAGAAAGTGGTAATTTTAATTTTTAAAGCAGTTAAATAATATTTAAATATTTATGTAAGTTCTCTAAACGCATAATATTTTATATTTTATTGAAATTGAATATGGTTAATTCGTACAAATTGGAAATTATGTGAAGATTGGTGGTAATATATGATATTGATATCCAATCATTTGATGTTAATAAGAAAAAAATAAGGCTACTGATTGCAATAATATTAGAAGAGAGGATGAAAAGATCGAAGATAATGTTTTTATAGGTGCATATTCTACAATATTGAAGGATGTTCGAATAGGGGAGACATCGGTTAAGAAGCATGTTCAGAGATCACGAATTCAATTCCTAGGAATGAAATATGGGGGTGGAAATCCATCAAATTTATTAGAGCTATATAATAGTTTTAATTCAATATTTAAATAAATTGGCGTATGAAAAAAATACTTTGGCTTTGTAATACTTCGTTTTCAGAAAACTTAATTAAGGGGAATGGTAGTTGGTTACAACCAATGGCAGAAGAAATACAATCAACACTTGATATTCAACTCTTTAATGTAACAATTGGCAATGTGGATAGAATCGAAAAAAGTAATTATAAAAACATTGTACAATGGATTTTGCCAAATGACAAAACAAATAAATATATCCAAATAGCTTCTATTGAAAAATGCAAGGCAGTAACTTCTATTATAGAACAGGTGGAGCCCGATTTAATTCATATATGGGGAACTGAAAGCATTTGGGCTTCAATTTATAGACAAGGGTATATCAAATATAAAACAATGATTGATATACAAGGATTACTATTTGTTTATACCGACTATTTTTATGGAGGGCTAACGAACAGAGAAATTATTCAATCTATCTACTTGAAAGAAATACTTATGCCCTGGCGAACATTGTTCAATAAAAAAGAAGTATTTAGAAAGCGTGGAGAAGAAGAGGTTTTTTGTTTAAAAAGGATTAAAAATATCTCTTTTCAAAGTGTATGGGTGAAAAATCAGGTGTCTGTAATAAACCCGAATGCGCAGTATTTTGCCACTCGAATAATGCTACGTTCTGGTTTCTATACATCACCTCAATGGCAGTATAAAACAATAAATAACCCTCCTGTAATATTTTCTTCGAGTTCGGCTGCTGTCTCTTACAAAGGATTACATGTGTTGATTAAAGCCATAGTTCTTTTAAAAAGAAAATATCCGGATATGCAACTTAGATTAGCCGGAACTATTGATGTAGGGAATAGACTTTTAGATGGATATTCGAAATTTTTAAGAACTCTTATTGCCAAAAACGGGTTAGAAAATAATGTTGTATATACGGGTTCAATCAATGAAAATCAGATGATTAGTGAATTGTTGAATTGCAATGTATGTGTTGTTCCTTCTTTTATTGAAACGTATTGTCTTGCATTTGCTGAAGCCATGATGGTGGGAGTACCGGTTGTTGTTTCGTTTGCAGGTGCTATGCCTGAACTTGCAGAACACAATAAAGAAGCGATGTTTTATAACCCACTTGACCATGTAACTTGTGCGGCTTATATCGATCAACTTATCCAAAATAGACATCATGCAGAACTATTATCTTCAAATGCGAGGATCAGAAGACTTAAAGAAAACGATAAAGATTTAGTTGTCGCAACTCAAGTATCAATTTATAATTCTATTATAGATGGTAATGTGGATGTTTTATAAAGTTATTAGAAAACTTATTGGGAATCTTTCGCTGATTTTTAATAAAATATGCTCTTTGATTGTTTTTTATGGGAATAGGGTGACGTTTGTTTCTTTTAAAACATCAGGGATTCCTTACGTGATGGTAGCACGTGGTGGAAGTTTTTCCATTGGGAACAATTTCTCAATGAATAATAGTATAACTGGTAATCCAATAGGATGCTACGACCGCTGTACTTTTTTTGTGGACAGAGATGCCACACTAACCATTGGAAATCATGTGGGAATGTCACAGGCAGGTTTGATTTGCCACAGCAGTATTACTATTGGCGATTATGTGAATATAGGGGGAGGCGTGAAGATATACGACACCGATTTCCATTCTTTAGATCCTAAACTACGTTTAGGGAGTGCAGACATGGAACACAAAGCAAAAGCACCTGTTGTGATAAAGGATAATGCATTTATAGGTGCTTATTCCATTGTTTTGAAAGGGGTGATAATAGGTGAAAATTCAATAATTGGTGCAGGTTCGGTTGTTACCAAGTCGGTGCCCGATAATCAAATATGGGCGGGAAATCCAGCTAAATTTATAAGAGAAATATAATATGGATAAACCATTGATATCTTTTATCGTAGCTATTTATAATGTTGAAAAATATATAATTAATTGCATAGATTCGATAATTGAGCAAACTTACAAGAATATCGAAATTGTTTTAGTTGATGATGGCTCTAAAGATTCTTCCGGAACAATTTGCGATAACTATGCTAAACAAGATGACCGTATTAAGATTGTGCATACAAGCAATGGTGGACTTAGTTCGGCACGCAACGTCGGAATTGAAAATGCAATTGGTGAGTTTTTCATTTTTATAGATGGGGATGATAGTATTTCTCCTGAAATGACAGAAATATTTTACGAGTCAGCATTGAAATACAATGCTGATATTGTTATTGGAGGACGTTACAATGTTTTTGAAGATAAACCAAAAGAGACTGTGATTTTTTATACTGAAGAAGGTGTTTTGGGAAAGAACATTGTAATGCAGGATTTATTGGAAGATAATTTATCCTCTCATACTTGGGGAAAGATGTATAAAGCCTTTTTATGGAAGAATATACGTTTTATTTTAGGACGGGTTTATGGTGAGGATATTGCAACCATGCATTTGATTTACGATAGGACTGAAACAATTGTCAGTATTCCTTTGCCTTTGTATAATTATAGAATAAATAATGCCTCACTGACTACCACCTATCGTCCTTTTAAGTGGATGTCAACCTATTTGGCATTTAAAGAACGACTCGAATTTGCAGATGCATATTATCCTGCAATGACAACAAAACTAAGAAGTATGACAATTAATTTTGCTCGTTTGACGCTTGATAACTATCTTCAACGTCATGAAGAATGTGATAAAGAGTACGTCCCTGAAATAATTGAGAGATTACATTCAAATAATAAGTTCATACTAAAAACTCCCTATTTGAAGTGGTATAATAAGATACTAATTTTTTATTATAATCTATTTCCTAGTGTTTATGCAAAATCAATTAGGTTTATACATAAGGTGTTTTACAATTTTAACCCGAATAAATTCAGATGAATCGAATTGCTGTTTTAATAACATGTTATAATCGTAAAGATAAAACGCTGAAATGCCTTAGTCAATTATTTAATCAGGAAATTTTGGTCGATGTATTTTTAGTTGATGATGATTGTACTGATGGAACGGGAGACGCTATAAAGGATTATTATCCAACAGTTCATGTAATAAAGGGTGATGGATTATTGTTCTGGAACAGAGGTATGTACACAGCATGGACTGAGGCAGAGAAATTTGATTATGATTTTTACTTGTGGTTGAATGATGATACTTATATATTTTCAGACTCACTTGCAATGATGCTTGAAAGTTCTACAAAAAAAAATAATAAAGCAATGATTGTGGGTGCGTCATGTGATCCAAATGATCAGACTGTTACTTCATTTGGTGCAGATTGGAAATCGAAAGCATTATTTCCCAATGGAGAATTACAACAATGTGATGCCTTTGGAGGTAATTTTGTATTAATACCAAGATATGTATATAAAAAGTGCGGGAAACTGGATTATCACTACAGACATAGTTTAGGCGACATTGATTATGCCAGACATGTTATATCCGAAGGTATTGAAATATTCCTTGCGCCCAAGCATATTGGTATATGTTTAAATGATCTTAAAACTCCGAAATGTTTTGATAAATCGTTACCTTTGAGAGAAAGATTGAGAATTCTTCATTCTCCTTTAAGTTATTCTGATCCGAGAGAATTTTTTTATTTTTATAAAAAGCATGAAGGGGTTTTAAGTGCTTCATTACATCTTACTTCTATATATTTAAAATTTTTTATAAAATCAATATGAAGAGAGAATCAATAATTTTATACCCGACTCTGTATTATTAAAAAAATGCACTAAGTCATCAAGCATTTGTGTAAGAAAATTTCAAAAAAATGTGATTGTAAAACATCTGTATTATTCTCACTAATAACCAACCTTAAAAAATGGTTGGTTGATCTTATCAATTACATTTAGAATAATTTTCACTAAACATGATATTCATGATTACACAGTAGAAGCAAATCCGTTATTTCTCAAAGCATTTATAAAACCAATTTATGCTTGGAAATATATAGCATTGCATGGATACAAAATTAAAGTGTATTGGATTTTTGTACAAAGAAATGCATTTTTCAGATTGTTGTATTTATTGGAGATGGTGCAATCCATTTCAATTGGGGTCATTGTAACCCGAAGTGTAGAACCTAACATAATTTATGCGAGTGTACTAGCGAATAAATTAATGGACTATATTTATTGGGAACGAGAACGACATTAAAATTAATACGCTTATTGTAGATAAATGTCGTTGATTTCTTCCTGGAATTTTATTTTGTTATGTTGTATACGATATTCTTATTTGCAGAACAAGTAATATGAAAAAGAGATTATTGATAATTAATAGTGCTTTGGCACCCTATATGATTGATCAGTATAATGATTTGAATCATATATTTGATGTTGAGTTGATATTTCTTTACAAAAATGTTACTAATCAGAATTTTAATCAAGATTACTTGTTGGAATTATTAAATTGTAAGTATTTTTATTTATTAAAAGGACCTTCTTTTAATGATAGAGTATTTCGCTTTGGAATCTTAAGAAAAATCAGAAAATTCAAGCCGGATATTATAATTAGTTATGAATACTCATTTACAACTCAATACCTGATATTACTTAAACAATTAGGATTAATACACCATAATATTGGTTCAACAATTGATGATAGTTTAGAGATTTGTTATCACGTTCAATCTAAAATCCGTTTATTGGCACGAAAGTTTTCGGTGAAGTATTTAGATTATTTAATAGTCTTGTCAAAAGAAGTTTCACAATTTTATCAGGATAATTTTGGATTGAATGAGAATAAAATTATTATCTCGCCTATTTTACAAAATCCTGAAAGATTAAGAAATAATCACGATGAAATAGAAAAAATAGCAAACAAATATTCACGGAATTTTCATCTGTCTGGTAAAAAAGTTCTTTTATATGTTGGTAGATTTATGGCAGTAAAAGGGCTTAAGAATTTCATAAATACAATAAGTCAGACTTTGAAAGAAGATGGAAACTGTGTGTTAATTCTAGTTGGTGATGGAGATGAAAAGGAAGAAATTAAAACAATAATAAAGTCTAAACATCTGAATAATAAAGTATTGTTGCCCGGCAGATTTGAAGGAATAGAACTTTATGCATGGTATATGTGCGCATCGGGTTTTGTTTTGCCGAGTGTTTATGAACCTTATGGAGCTGTTGTAAATGAATCGTTAATTTTCGGGACAAAAGTTTTATGTTCTAGATATGCCGGATCGTCAAATTTAATTCAATCAGATAATTGTGGAATTGTATTTGACCCTTTGAATGAGAATGAAACAATTGAAAAACTGTCTATTTTCTTGAATTCAATTGATGTTGTTGATGAAATAAACTTTATGAATAAGCCCTCGTTGATGTCGAATACACAAAAAGACTTTATTGATGAGTGGAAGAAAATAAATAAAGACTAAATTCAAAAAATATATGATTTCAATCGAAAGTTTCATCAGTCTACCCATAGAATATGAATTTTTTTTAATAAAAAAGCATGATTAATTTGTTAATATATTTTTAAGGCGATGTCTGATTTGAGTTTTTTAAAATAATATTTTCGATTGGAATTTTTAAATTTTATTTATGTAAATAATTAGTATGTTGACGTTTGAAAGTTTTAGTGGTATTCCCGTTAATTATGAATCATTTTTGATTGAAAAATATGCCTCATTTATAACTACTTGTCGTTATATTGAAGTAAATTATCCTGACTATGATGTCAATTATTTTACCGTTCAGGAAAATGGTAAACTTATTGAATTGATAGTTTATGGGAATAAAGGCAATACTTCAACGTGTTATAACTCGCTGGTATCGATTGATGAAGACATTGTTTCGAATTTTTCAGAAAATCTTTTCAAAAAACATTCTGAAATAAAAAAAATAGAAATTATAGCATCGTATAATGATTATAATTTTAAAAGATCTATTCTAAGTTTTAAATCAGATAATCAGATTTTAAAATTACCTTCGACAGTAGATGAATATTATCAGGAACTTAGTTACCATGTAAGGAAAAATATTAAAAATAGGAAAAGCCGATTTTTAAAGGAATTCCCTATAGCCAAATTCGAAACTAAATATGGATCTGAAATAGAAGAAAGTACCGTTGATAAAATTATTTTGCTCAATAGCAATAGGATGCGTTCAAAAGGTACTATTCCAGGTATTGACAATAAATTCAAAGATAGCATTTATAGATTTTCAACCTTCTATGGTTGTGTTGCATATATTGAAATTGATGGCGAAATAGTTGCAGGCTGTGTTGCTACGCTATTGAATAATGAAATTTTTGCACATGTTATTGGACACGACAATAATTATTCTAAATTCAATTTAGGGGAAATGTGCTTTATGTATATAATTGAAACTTCTATCAATAAAGGAATTAATACATTCCATTTTTTATGGGGTGAGACGGAGTATAAAAGGAGATTATTAGCAGAACCACATTTCCTGTATTTTTATTATATATATAGATCCTACTCGGCTGATTATATGATTGATAAAGTTCAGGTTTTAATTTCTACTATTGTCTTAAAAATTCGAAAATCAAAATACTCTAAACCTATCAGAGACGCAATTAAATCTTATCGAAAAAGGAATTTGAATGTAAATTCTTCGGAAGAGAAGAATCCTTCTTAATTGAAACTTTCCACCCTTTATAATTAGTAAATATAAATCCTGTTTTGTTATAAAATTAAATTTATGATTTCAATTAAGTGTTGTAAAGGCTTACCAGTTGAATATGAATCGTTTTTAGTAAAGAAATACCAATCATTCATGACTACATGTCGATATATTGAAATATATTATCCGACCTATGACATTAATTATATGCTTGTATATAATGATAATAATTTAATTGAATTGTTGATATTTGGGATTAGTAGAGATGCTTCTACGTGCTTTAATTCACTTGTTCATATAGATAAAAGTATTGTTAAGGAATTGGCAACAAATACATTTGAGGAATATGCAAATATAAAAAAGATTATAATTGACGCATCGTTTGAGGAGTATGCTTTAAAGAAAAGCATATTGACTTCTAAATTTAACGATTATATTATAAATTTACCTCCCACGATGGAAGATTATTATAATGAACTTGGACGTAGTACCCGTCAACATGCAAAAAATCGTAAATCAAGATTATTACGGGATTATCCCGATGTTAAGTTTATTACTAAATTGGGAACTGAAATTGAAGCAGAAATTGTTGAAAAAATCATACAATTGAATATTGATAGAATGAAACATAAGGGAAAAATTCCTGGAAGAGATAATACAGATATGATTAATAATTTCAAATATTCTCAGTATTATGGAAGTGTAACATATATAGAGATAAATGGAGTGATTGTAGCTGGTTGTATCTCTACTGTACTAAACAAAAGCATATATTCTCATATAATTGCTCATGATGATAATTTCTCCAAATATAGCATAGGAGAAGTTTGTGCATTGCATTTAATCCAAACTTCAATTGAAAAAGGATTGTTCACTCTTCATTCATTATGGGGCGAAAGTGACTTGAAAAAAAGATTGTTGGCAAAACCTCATCCATTATTTTCATATTTAATTTATAGGAATTATACTCATAAATATGTTATAGATAAGGGGAAAGCGTTAGTTTCAATGACATCTAGTAATATTAGACGTTCAAAATATTCAAAACCTTTTAGAGATGCAATTAAAAACTACAGGAAAAAGAAGATGAATAAGCAACTGAATTGAAATTTTCAACTTATTTGATAAGAAGGAAGATAGTACAAATTGATTAAATAATGATACGATAATTGAAAGTAATGAAAAAGCTATTAATATTTCATCCCGCTTTAGCTCCATACAGAGTAGATCAATTCAATGCATTAAGCAAGCTATTTGATCTGGAAGTTGTATTTATTTTTAACAATGTGTGGAATCATAAATTTGATCAGGTCAAATTAACGTCACAATTGGAGTTTAACTCCTCCTATTTATTAACTGGGATTAGTTTAAAGGGAAGGGTATTTCGGTTTGGAATGCTCAATATAATAAAGAAATTTAATCCTGATATTTTACTGGGTTATGAGTTTTCATTTACAACTCAATATCTGATTCTATTAAAACGATTGAGGATAATTAAACAGAAGATAGGCTCTACCATTGATGACAGTATTGAAATTTGTAATAATGTACAATCCAAAACAAGGTATATTGCAAGAAAAAAAACAGTTAGACAATTAGATTTTCTCATTGTACTTTCAAATGAAGTTGCAAAGTACTATAAGACTACATTTGATTTAAATTCTGATCAGGTGATTGTTTCGCCAATTTTGCAAAATTCTGACAGATTGAGAAAAAACTCTGAAAAACTGGAACAAATTGCAAATAATTATGCAAGTAATTATAATTTAAAAAAAAAGAAAGTATTGTTATTTGTCGGTAGATTTATACCGGAAAAGGGATTAAAAGAGTTTCTGAAAAATATTCTACCGATTATTCATGACAAAGATGAATATGTTATTGTTTTGGTTGGTGAAGGTATTGAAAAGCAATATGTTGATAGTTTCATAAATGAAAACAAACTACAAAGTAAGATTTTGCTTCCGGGACGGTTCGAAGGACTTGAATTATACGCATGGTATCTTATTGCATGTGGATTTGTATTACCAAGTAAGTATGAACCATTTGGAGCGGTTGTAAACGAAGCCTTAATATTTGGTCTGAGAGTTCTTTGTTCACAATTTGCAGGTTCTTCAGGATTAATTGGCGATAATGGTTTATTATTTAATCCTCTCGATAAGAATGATACAACTAATAAATTTATTGTCTTCATGGACTCTTTAGTCCCTTTACTAACTATAAATCTGTCAGAAAAACCGTTATTGATGAAAGATAATAAGATTGATTTTATAAATGAATGGAGAAAATTATATTATGATTAAAATATTTCAATTAATACGATCAATTCATTTGGGTGGGGCTGAAATTGTTGCGTTTAATTTGTCTGAATATTGTAAAACTATTGAGGATGATTTTGAGTTTTTAATTATTGAGTTACATAGATCAGATGATGAGTATTCTACAAATAAAAAGAATGAACTTAAATCAAAGGATATCTCTTTTGTAAGTTTAGGAACTAAATCTAAAACAATAAGCCTATTGATAGGTCACTTCACACTCGCCTATCAAATTCTGAGAAGGAAACCTGATATTATTCATTCTCACACCGATTTGCCTGATTTAGTTCTTTCAAATACAAAAAGATTGTTTTCGTTTTTTCATATAAAGTTTCCTGTTGTTGTCAGAACAATACATAACACTGTTTTATGGCCAACACATCGTAGATTAGGAAAATTTACTGAAGCTGCATTTGTTGATGATTGGGTTGTCGGAGTATCTGTGGGAGCACTGGAATCATATAAAATTCTGAGACATGGAAATAATTTATCCATATCTCCGCATCTGCAAATTATTTATAATGGGTGTAATTTCCCTCAAAAGAAGGAGCATCCATTCAATATAATTAGTGAAAAGATTAATGTAGCATTTTGTGGCAGGTTTGAAGAACAAAAAGGAATTGATATTCTAATAGAACGAATAAAAGCCATAAACCACCGATTTAAAGAGGATTTTGTGTTTCATATTATTGGTGATGGTACTTATCAAAATAAAGTTCGACACCTGTCCGAAAGAAATAGTAATGTATTAGTGTATAATTCTGTACCTAATATTGCTGATAAATTATATGCATTCGATTTTATTATTATGCCTTCACGATTTGAAGGTTTAGCTTTAGTCTCTATTGAAGCCTCATTTTCAAAAGTTCCTGTCATTGTAGCTTTTGCAAAAGGACTAAGTGAAACTTTGCCTCCAGATTGGTCTTTGCAATTTCAATTAGAAAATGAACAGGAGTTAATGTCTGTTTTTGATAATATCAAAAATAATAAATATGATTTGATTCAACTGAAAAATCAAGCATATGCATTTGCTACTGAGAAATTTTCTCTTTCAGTAATGATTGAGTCTTATTCAAAACTCTATATGAGTCTGAACAATTAGAATTTTAGTCACATTCAATATAAAAACTTTAAAATCAGATTTAGAGTATATTTTCAAAACAATTGACAAGTCCAAATTTAAACATTATTGAAAAATTTGTCGTTTGAAATATAAATCAAAGAATGTTTATGGATAAAAAACAAATTATAATTACTACCAGTTGGGATGATGGTTACGAAATGGATATCAGGATTGCTGAGTTATTGGAAAAATATAAAATTAAAGGTACATTTTATGTTCCGATAAGAAATTCTGAACGAGAAGTAATGGATTTAGCTATTCTTACTGAAATTTCTAAAAAAAATGAAATAGGTGGACATACAGTAAATCATATTTTTCTAAATACTCTCGGTTTGGAGGATGCTAATGTTGAAATTTCTGAATGTAAAAAAATTCTTCAGGACAAATTGGGAAAAAATATTGATGCATTTTGTTATCCCGGCGGTAAATACTCTGAACGTGATATTAAATTAGTGAAAGAAGCTGGTTTTAAATTTGGTCGTACTACAAAATTATTTCACACAGAAATCGACACTGGTACTAATTTAATGCATACAGGCATACAAGCATTTAACCATAGCAGTGTCGTTTTAACACGTCATTGTTTGAAAAACACATTTTTACCTCCAATTCTTGATTATATTTTTTTTTATAAAGGGAATAGAAATTTTTCTATTTTAGCTGAAGTAGTTATAACTAAATTGTTTGAAAATGGTGGTATGTTTCATTTGTGGGGGCATTCGTGGGAAATAGAAAAATATGGACTTTGGAAAGAATTGGAAAGTGTTTTGAAAATGCTGTCAGCACATGAAGGTATATCTTACCTTAATAATTCTGAATGCTGGAATGCTTTAAAGAAATAATAATAAAAACTGATATTTCAAATTAGTCTCTCTAAAACACTAACTTCAATTTATAAAGTGCTACCATTAAATTAAATACAATTCATTAACGCTTTCCCCTGTTGAAATAAAAAGAGAATATATATTGGAACATTTATAATTAGCACATAAAAAAGAAGATTCAATGTAAGTATGGGTTCAAAATTTAAGATTGAATATAAGTTTGATCAAAATTCATTTGTAACTATACATTCAATTAAGGGTAACAAAAATAAATTTTCTGTTACCAGCAGGGAAATACGAATGATTCTAAAATTTAGATGATGAAAAAAACTACTAAACCTCGGATACTATTTTTATTACACATGCCACCTCCAGTTCACGGATCTTCAATAGTTGGTCAGTCAATTAAGCATTCTATTCTTATCAACGAATCTTTTGAATGCCATTATATTAATCTTTTGGTTTCAAAAAAAATTAATGAAACCGGGAAGCCCAGCTCAAAAAAAATTTTTAGATTTATTGGTATTTGGTTTAGTTTTTTACATGAAATTATTTTTAATAGGCCGGATATATGCTACCTGGCTTTAACGGTCTATGGTTCTGCTTTTTTTAAGGATGCTTTGTTGGTGATGTTTTTGCGTATTTTCAGAATTCAGCATGTATTCCATCTACACAATAAAGGCGTGAGCAAAAATCAGAATAATTTTTTTTATAAAGCAATTTATGGATTCGTTTTTAAAAAAGCAGATGTTATATTGCTTTCATCACATTTGTATTTTGATGTTGAAGCTTTTGTTCCTATGTCAAGAATCCATATTTGTCCGAATGGTATTGATGAGGTGTTATCAAAACAGAAACCCCGAATAGTTTTGGACAATAAAAAAGTCAATATATTGTTTTTGTCAAATTTAATTGAATCCAAGGGTGTTTTCGTGTTATTGGATGCTTGTTCTATTTTGCATCAGAAAGGAATTGATTTTGAATGTAATTTTGTTGGAGCAGAAGGAGATATATGTAAGTCTCAATTTATTGAAATTATTAATAAAAAACAGTTATCTGATAAAGTCCATTATCTGGGAAAGAAGTTTTGTAAAGAGAAAAATGAAATGTTTGAAAAAGCAGATATTTTTGCATTCCCTACTTTTTTCGAGTGTTTTGGATTGGTGAATCTTGAAGCCATGCAATCGTATTTACCCATTGTATCGACCCTTGAAGGTGGAATCCCTGATATAATTGAAGATGGAGTTTCCGGATTTCTTGTGCCGCCCAAAAATGCTGAAGCTTTCGCTGAAAAACTGGAAATTTTAATTAAAAATCCCGAACTTCGTTTTCAGATGGGAAAAGAAGGGCGACGAAAATATGAAAATGAATTTAAGTTGGAAAGATTTGAACAAAATTTAAAAAATATACTCGAGCAAATATCTCGTGAAAAAGTAAAGAAAACTATACCGTTAAAGAAAATCCTATTTATACTTCACGTACCACCCCCTGTTCATGGATCATCAATAGTTGGTGAACAGATTAAGAATAGTGATATAATTAACGATTCGCTTGATTGTGATTATATAAACTTGTTAGTTTCAAGAACCCTTACTGAAACGGGGAAATCAAGTTATTTAAAAATCTTTCGTTTTCTGATTATATGGTTTAAACTTTTGATTAAAATAATTATCAAAAAACCTGAACTGTGCTATATAGCATTAACTGTTTCCGGATCTGCTTTTTATAAAGATGTCTTATTGGTAGTGATATTGCGACTCTTTAGAATAAAAAGGATATATCATCTTCATAACAAAGGTATTAGTAACTTTCAGCACAAAACAAATTACAAAAAGCTTTACCCTTTTGTGTTTGATGATGCAGATGTTATTTTGCTTTCAAAAAGATTATATAAGGACATTGAAACCTTTGTTCCGGAATCGCGGATACACATTTGCCCTAATGGAATTCCAGATATAACTTCAGGTACTATATATCGCATTCCATCAACCTTCAATAGTGTTAAAATTTTATTTTTATCAAACCTTATTGACTCTAAAGGAATTTTTATTTTATTGGATGCTTGTATGATATTGTTGCAGAGAGGAATTGAGTTTGAGTGTGATTTCATTGGTGCAGAAGGCGATTTAAGTGTTGATAAATTCAACAAAAGAGTGCTGCAGAATGGATTAAAGAAACATGTGAGTTATTTGGGGAAGAAATATGGCAAAGATAAGCAAGATTCATTTATAGATGCAGATATTTTTGCTTTTCCAACTTATTATCATAACGAATGCTTCCCATTAGTTCTTTTGGAAGCTATGCAATTTTCTTTGCCAATTGTATCAACTTTTGAAGGAGGAATTCCTGATATTGTAGAAGACGGAGTTACAGGGTATCTTGTTCCCCAAAGAGATGTGGAAGCTCTGGCAAACAAATTAGAAGCTCTGATTAACAATTCGGAACTTCGAATTATGATGGGTAAGGCTGGAAGACAAAAATACGAAAAGGAATTTACATTGGATAAATTTGAAAATTGCTTAGAAGACACTCTTCGACAAGTTGTAGAGAGGAAGTGATTATTAATGCTAAATCATTGCTGTTATACAACTTTAAAAGCCATAGTTTTGTTATGAAATTATATTTCTGATTAATCAAACTATAAAAAAAGAATATGTTGAAAAATTATACTTTGTTCAATCAGCCTTTAGACTCAATTACTCAACCAAAAGTTCTTATAAATACTCTCAATGCGCACTCTTTTAATACAGTAAAAGGAGATGAGGATTTTCATCGAGCACTTTCATCGAGCGATGTGTTATTACCAGATGGTATTGGTGTAGTGTGGGCTATGCGTATGTTGACTGGGACAAAAATAAACAAGATTGCTGGATCGGATTTGTTTTTTTATGAAATGGAGCGCATTAATGCTAAAGGAGGTAAATGCTTTTTTCTGGGCAGTTCTGAGGAAACTTTATATAAAATAAGTAAAAGGGCAGCGGATGAATATCCAAATATGCAGGTTTACAGTTATTCACCTCCTTATAAGCAGGAATTCAACGGTGAAGATAATAAATTGATGGTTGAAGCTATAAATGCGATTCAGCCGGATGTCCTTTTTGTAGGGATGACTGCTCCGAAACAGGAGAAATGGGCGCATAAACATTTTGATCAGTTATCAGTAGGTCATGTGTGTTGTATAGGCGCAGTATTTGATTTCTATGCAGGCACGGTTCAACGGGCTCCAACCTGGATGATACAGTTAGGGATGGAGTGGTCGTACCGGTTAATTAAAGAACCTCGTCGTATGTGGCGTAGATACTTGATTGGAAATGTAAAATTCATTGGACATGTGATAATGGAAAAGATCAATACCTAATGGAAATATTTGCTTATTCAGAGCTGTAGAGTTACATTTTATATATTTGTTTACTAGATTTATTATCTTATAGTCAAATAGCTATTTGTGAGGTTGATTATTTGCTATTTTTAAATTTGTATTATGGAATCGAATGAAACCGAACTGAATTTCTTATATCTATTTTTTGATTTGATTATTCTTAATATTGCTATTGCAATAATTCTTTCAGTAACTCCGTTTCTGAATGGATTGAATATTCATGATATAAGTTTATATTTGCTGCATGCCAATATGTCGGCAGTAATTGCTTATTCAGCACTTGCAAAGAGGAATTTGTATTTACACGATAACTTTTTAAATCGTGTGAGGCGTATCGGCAATCGTTTATTAGTATTCGTTATAGTATCCTTTATAACTGCTCAATTATTTTTACCTAAGAACTACTCCTATTTATTTATAGTAATATATATTGCACTTTTTTATGTTGGTGAACTGATTTTTTATTATTTCTTATACACTTATTTGAAATTTAGTCGCTCCAAAGGATTTTATGTACATAGAGTGCTAATCATTGGGTTAAATGATATGAGTATCTTTCTTCGACACTTATTAACTAATAATCCGATGCTGGGTTATGAGTTTGTAGGTTATGTTTCTGACAAACAAGAAAATGACAAAGATGTATTGGGTTATCTTGACGAATTAACTCCTTTAGTAAGGGAGCATGAAATAGATTTCCTTTTTGTAACTCATTCTGCATATAATGATTTAAAGAAAAGCAAAGAATTATTAGCAATTTGTAATAAAATAGGAGTAAGACTAAGATTTGTTCCTGAGAATCAATATTGGTTCAGATCAAGAATGAATATGGAGTCTATAGGATCTTTGGTTGTATTTAATCCGCAAGAAATACCATTAGATGATATCAAGTCTCGTTTTTTTAAACGGGTTTTTGATTTGATTTTTTCAATTATGATATTGCTTTTCATTATTAGTTGGTTATTTCCCATATTAGCTATATTGATAAAGTTGAGCTCCAAAGGTCCGGTGTTTTTTCATCAAAAGCGAACCGGCATTAATAACAGAACTTTTACGTGCTTAAAATTCAGAAGTATGCGAATGAGTAGTGATGCGGATGAGAAACAAGCAACAGAAGGTGATAATCGGATAACAAAGATAGGGCATTTCCTTAGAAAATCAAATTTAGATGAGTTTCCTCAATTTCTAAATGTATTAATCGGTCAAATGTCAATCGTAGGACCACGCCCGCATATGTTGAAACATACAGATCAGTATTCTGAATTGATAGACTATTATCGGGTTCGTCATTATGTGAAGCCGGGTATTACAGGTTGGGCACAAGTAAATGGATACAGAGGTGAAACAGATGAACTGTGGAAGATGCAAAAGCGTGTAGAGTATGATATGAAATACCTCGAAAACTGGACTTTCACGTGGGATCTTAGAATCATTTTCATGACTGTATTCGGAAGAAAGACATATAAAAACGCGGTATAAACAGACATTTCTTTATTTATTAAAACTCCAATGGATTATTGGAGTTTTTTTTATTCTTTTTTTTGAAGATTGTTGATTCCCGGGATGAGTTTTTGAGAAAGCAAATAATTTAGCAGAGTCTATTTCTTGTAGCAATTTTTACGATTAGAATAACCCCATTAAGTGAAATGTAAGTTTAAATGATATGTTTAATTGAATTCCAGTTATTTAATTGAATATTTATATTAAATCATCATTAAATATTAAACTAAAATGGATTTATATTTATGTATTATTGTTATCTTTGTATCCATTTCGATTAATTATTTGAATTTTACTAATTTTTATGAGGTATTAAATTTGGAAAATGCAAGTGTTTAGTAGCAAATAATACAGTGTTGAATCATTTTTCTTGTTGTAATAGGTTTAAAGAGGGGAATGATTTTATAGTGATTTCTTTGATGTTGCTTGTGATTATATGCCTGTCAATAATGAATGCTATAATTAGTAATGTATTTTTTAAATTTTAAGCTCAATTGTAGATATTTTAATCTTAATGTTTTGTGATTCTCTAGCGCTACCAAAACGTGGACTTTTAATTATAAAAAGGGCTATTAAGTAATAGCTCATAATAAAATAGTTCATTTGATTGGAATCTCATGATTGTGTTTTATAATCTTCCACTATAAATGATGAAAAGACTCGAATGGGTTGACATCATCTGATTCGTTTTCTAGAAATAAATTATAAAAATTGTGGTTAAGATAGGATCTCGTACTTCACATCGAATATGTTAAATACTGTCATGTGTAGTAGTATATGGTAACTGAAGTTGATAATACTTTATAAATAAAAATATGAAATAAGTTTACAAACCTTTAACTAACGTCATTATGAACTCAACCGAAGCTGATCTGAGGTTTTTGTATATATTTATTGAATTAATTATTCTAAATGTTGCAATTGCCATTGTTTTCTCAGTAACACCATTCATAAAGGAATTGAATATTCACGATATAAGTTTATATCTTTTACATGCTAATATGTCGGGGGTTGTTACTTATTCTTTGTTTTCAAGACGAAATTTATATTTACACGATGATTTTTCGAATAGAGTTAAGCGTATAAATAGTCGGATATTGATTTTTATAGCTGTTACATTTATTTTAGCCCATTTATTTTTACCCAGAACTTTTTCACGTTGGTTCTTAATTGAATATATTGCGCTCTTCTATGTTGGAAAGCTGACCTTTTATTATTTCTTATATAAGTATTTGAAATTCAGACGTACTAAAGGGTTTTATGTAGATAGAGTGCTTATTGTCGGTTTGAATGATATGAGTGTTTTTCTTCGAGATTTGTTGAATAATAATGCTATGTTGGGGTATGAGTTTGTGGGGTATGTGTCTGAAATCTCAGAAAATCAAAACGAATATGTTTTAGGACATTTGGATGAGCTTGTTGTGTTAGTTACTCAACATAAAATTAATATTATATTTGTTACACTGTTAGCGTATAATGATGTAAATAAGTGTAAGGAATTACTTGCAGTTTGTAATAAATTAGGTGTTAGATTAAGATTTGTTCCCGAGAATCAGTATTGGTTTAAAACTCGTAAAAATTTAGAGTCTGTTGGTTCTTTAGTTGTAATAAATCCACAGGAAATACCGCTTGATGATTTGAATTCGCGTTTGGTCAAAAGAGTATTTGATGTGTTTTTTTCAGCAATGGTAATATTGTTTATCTTTAGTTGGTTATTCCCAATATTAAGTATCCTGATTAAACTAAGCTCAAGTGGACCTGTGTTTTTTGTACAAAAGCGTACAGGGATCAACAATAAAACTTTCAAATGTCTTAAATTTAGAAGTATGTGCATTAACCAGAATGCTGACGAAAAACAGGCTACAAAGTCAGATAGTCGTGTGACTCTAATTGGACGTTTTCTTCGTAAATCCAATTTGGATGAATTTCCTCAGTTTTTCAACGTGCTGATTGGTCAAATGTCGATAGTGGGACCAAGACCTCATATGTTGAAGCATACAGATCAATATTCTGAATTAATAGATTATTATAGAGTTCGTCATTATGTAAAACCCGGGATTACAGGTTGGGCACAAGTAAATGGCTACAGAGGTGAAACCGATGAGCTGTGGAAAATGGAGAAACGAGTGGAGTATGACATGATATACCTTGAAAACTGGACGTTTTGGTGGGATGTTAAAATTGTTTTTATGACTGTCTTAGGTAAAAAAGCATATAATAATGCCTGCTAAACTAAATTTTAATTACATTTTATCATAAGAGCCTCCGCAAATGAAAGTTTGCGGAGGCTTTTTTTATCCATTCCCAGACTTCTTTCCTTTTTGACGAAGATTCTTTTAAGCGTTTTTTTTTGATATTATTGCCTTTAAATGCCTTCCAATTTTTTAAAAAATACATTAAAGCTTCTTTTTATTGTTAATAGTCTACATCGTTTGGCGTTGTTTTGACTCTTTTATGATATACATATACGACCATTTATGCGAAATGTTGTTAAATATGAAATCGGAATAAAGTTACTCTTCTTTTCATAAAATTTGTTTGTATAGTGTTTATTTTTAGTTAACGTAGTGTTGTGTGAGTTCATTGTCCAATCAATATCAATAGATTATAATATTGCGATTCACTGAACTCACATTTATCTTGCTTGGCTGTTTGTCACTATAATTCTATTTTATAGAGCAAAATAACACATAAAACTGTATATTATTTCTTTTTGTCAACAAAAATGCTTGTTTTGTAATCATTAATGCTTTATTTTTGCAGAAAAATTATAATAAACAAGGTCTAATGTAAAGTTAAGATAAAACTGTTTTGAATTTTGATTCTATTTCTTTATTTCCAGTTATGATTTTGGCTTTACAAAATTACAGTCTAATGAAAGAGGGAATACAATAAAAGAATAACTGTCTTTATAGCTTAACAATAAAATACCACGTATATGGTATGCAATATGCCATATGTAAGGGATTATTTAAGTTGTTTAAACTACGTAATTTTGCAACTTCGAAAATAATCTAAATTTTCGTATTTATTTACAAATATGAGTTATGAAACTGTTCATTTGTTAATGAAACGATAGTTTTAGTGTTGTCTACTTAATATTTAGGGTGTTGGTTAACGTTTCAATGAATTTATTAGAATAAATGCAAATAAAGAAGATTAATAAACAAAATGTAAAATTTATGAGAAAACTAACGTTCTTATTGACTTGCCTGTTTTTGGTGGGTGTGGGTTTGGTTAATGCTCAATCAAAATCTGTTTCGGGAAAAGTATTTTCCGCAGATGATGGGCAACCTATTATTGGTGCAACTGTATTGGTTAAAGGTACTACTGTTGGTACAATTACTGATGCGGATGGAAGTTTTAGAATCAGTTTGCCTGGAAATGCAAAGAATCTGATTGTATCGTACATTGGTCAGAAAACCGCAGAAGTTGAAGCTCAGAATAACATGGTTGTTAAACTGCTTTCTGAAGACAAATTAATTGATGAGGTTATAGTAACAGCACTTGGTATCTCAAGGGAAAAGAAATCATTGGGTTATGCAGTTCAGGATGTAAAATCTGATGCATTAAATCAAGCGTCTCAGTTAAATGTTGCTAATGCCTTGCAAGGTAAGGTGTCAGGTGTTCAAATAACACAGGCAGGTGGAGCAGTTGGTGCTTCACAACGTATTTTAATACGTGGAAACTCTTCTTTCAATAGTAATGACCCGTTGATAGTAATTGATGGTGTGCCTATGGATGGTAGTGCAGGAAGTCAGTATGGTAGCGATGGTAAAGGTATTCTGGATACTGGTTCGGGTTTAAATGATATTAACCCCAATGATATTGAAAATATTTCAGTATTGAAAGGTGGTTCCGCTGCTCTGTATGGTATGCGTGCAGGAAATGGTGTAATTCTGATTACTACGAAGAAGGGTAAGACTTCTAATGGTAAGATGCGAATTAATTATGATGGAAGTTATACTGTAGATAATGTTTATCATTTGCCGAATTATCAGAATAAATACGGACAGGGGTATCAGGGCTCTGAATATTATTATAACGCTTATAAGAATTCTGGTGCTGTTCCAACCGGAACAAGTTATCAGGATTATGCAACTGGCAATTACACAGGGTCTTCGGATGTTGGTGCAGGTTACAAGTATGTGGATGGAACTGGTAGTGGTTTTAATGATGGTGATGATGAAAGCTGGGGACCGCGCTTGAATATTGGGCTAAAAATACCTCAATACAATAGCCCTATTGTCAATGGAGTACGTCAAGCTACTGATTGGGTATCACACCCCAATAATATAAAGGATTTTTTCCAGACAGGACTTTCTCAAAGTCATGATATAGCTTTCAGTAATTCTAGCGATAATGGATCGTATCGCGCATCTATAGGATATCGTGACCAAAAGGGGACAGTGCCAAATACTGATCAAGAAAGATATAATATTGCCCTGACCGGAATGTACAATTTTAATAAATATATAAGTTCTGATTTTTCGCTAAATTACAACAAAGTAAAAAGCGATAATCTTATGTCGACAGGTTATTCATCATCAAACCCATTGCAATCAATATTTCAGTGGTTTGGTCGTCAGGTTGATATGAAAGATCTGAAAGCTAATTATACCGCAACAGATCCTGTAACTGGAAATCCATATAACTGGATTCAGTCATTTCATGTTAATCCATATTACAACTTATATAATAACACAAATAGTTATGACCGTGACCGTGTAATATCAAAAGGTTCAATATTCTTCAAACCGACAGATTGGTTGAAATTTGAGGCTAGGGCGGGTTATGATTTTTATGTTGACAAGACATTTCAGAAAACATTATATAGTACAGATGATCCTAAGGGATGGTTCCGTCAAACTCTGGAGGACCGTCACGAATTAAATACTGATTTTATTGCCTATTTCGATAAAAAATTTGGAGACTTCTCCGTGAATGCATTAGCCGGTGCAAACTATAGAGATATGACTTGGAGTAACTCTGCTGAAGGTGCTACAGAATCAAATGGCCTCACAATTGCCGGATTATATACAATGGCCAATGTAGTTGGGTCACCATATACTAATATGAGTCATTCGCACATACGGTCTAATTCAGTTTATGGTAATGCTACTGTAGGTTATGCCGGTCAGGTATATTTGGAAGCAAGTGCCAGGAATGACTGGAGTTCTACGATTAATAATTCATTCTTCTATCCTTCCGCAAGTTTAAGCTGGATTCCGACAGAAACCTTCAAAACATTAAAAAGTGATGTGTTGAGTTATTTGAAAATTAGAGGAAATATAGCTCAGGTCGGAAATGCAACAACTGCTTATCGTACGGGTATTTATTATGTTTCACCAACAACGACAAGCGCTTCAATTAACGGCGTTTCACAATTTGAGTTGCCAACTACTTTAGCAAATGCTAACTTAAGACCTGAAAGTATTAATACAAAAGAAATCGGTATCGAAGCAGCATTCCTAAAGAATAGAATTCATTTGGATTTAGCCTATTATAACAAGACTACAAGTGATCAGATTATGACAGTAGAAGTTCCGACTTCAACGGGTTATCGCTATTCCTTGATTAATGCCGGTAAAGTCACTAATAAGGGTCTTGAACTTACATTGTCAGCAGACATTGTCAAAAATACAAACGGTTTTAACTGGACCTCAACTTTGAATTGGTCAAAAGACAAGAGTAAAGTGGTATCGCTTGCCGATGGATTAGATACATATACAATTAATTCAGATTGGAGTGTATACAATTATGCCAAGGTTGGTGAATCTTGGGGAACACTTTATGGAACCGGATTCAAAACAGATGCTCAAGGTCGTGTTATCATAGGTTCGAATGGTCTTCCTGTAACGGTGGCTAATAAAAAGATTGGTAATGTTACCCCCGATTGGTTAGCAGGATGGAGCAATGAATTCTCATATAAAAATCTGTCTTTCGGATTTTTGCTCGATTTTCGTAAGGGAGGAGATTTCTTCTCAGAAACTCAAATGTTTACAACCTATACAGGTCTCCTTGATTACACCGCTGCCGGGACCATTCGTGAGACTGGTGTAGTGGTAGGAAAAGATGTTTTGACTAATAAGGTTGCTGTATTGGCAGATGGAACTGCGAATACAAAAACTATCAGCGCTGACAAATGGTTTTATTCATACTACTCAAACAAAGAATTGGATATAGTTGATGGATCATATTTGAAACTTCGCGAGATTCACTTAACGTATACTTTCCCTAAATCAATTATATCACGCACCAAGTTTATAGAAGATGCTAAGATTTCGTTAGTTAGCAGTAATGTTGCTATTCTATGGTTGTCAGGTAACAATCAAGCTAAAATTGATCCTGAAAGTAGTATGGGATCTGGTAATACAAGTGTGGGATTTGAAAGTAACTCAGTTCCTCCAACACGAAGTGTAGGTGTTAAAATTAATCTTACGTTTTAATTCATAAATAAAAGAGTATGAAAATATATAATTTCAAAATATCAATACTATTGATGGCAATAGTGTTGATGATTTCAAGTTGTACAAGTAGCTTTGATCAAGTTAATACAGATCCGGATAACCCTAGTGCGAAACTTGTACCTACAACTAATATACTTGCTTATTGTCTGCGTTATTCTGCGGATAATATGTTTGATTCGTGGTTTGATTTGAATGAATCCGATGGTTTTTCTGGTCAGATTGCAAAGTGGATGTATAATGATGAGGGATATTATAGTTTCCGTCCAACTGTTAATACTCAATCGTGGAACGTTTGTTATTATACTGTCAGCAATCTTCAGTCAATTATAAATAAATCGACAGAAGGTTCGAACATGTGGGCAGTAGCTACAATTTATCAGTGTCAAATCTTTCAGGTTATCAGTGATCGGTGGGGTAATGTTCCTTATTCTGATGCATTAAAGTTAGGATCTGGTGTCACCAAGCCGGCTTATGATAAGCAATCTTTTATATATCCGGATTTGCTGAAACGTTTAAAGGCTGCAGTTAAGGCATTGGATGTGAGTGGAGATAAATTGGGAAATGGAGATGTTTTATTAAATGGTGATATTACAGCATGGAAGAAATATGGTAACTCTTTACGTCTTCGTATTGCTGCACGGATAGCAAACGTAGATCCTAGCGATGCAAAATCAACATTTGAGGAAATTTTAGGGGATGCTACAACATATCCTATATTGGCAAGTAATGATGATAATGTTTTCTTCCAATGGAATAAGGAATATCCTGAACCTTATGCAGACTACTTTTTGACTCGTCCGAATGAGTATGGAGTTAGTAAATTAATGATAGAAACATTAGCTGGAGCTAATGACCCTCGTTTGTCTGTTTATGCAAAACCAACCGTTAATTATACAAATGGAGTAAGCACTACAGAATATGCAGGTTATCAGAATGGTTTAGAAGCTGCTGCAAACGTAGCTGCATATTCTGGAATTGGTACGCGTTTTATGGCTGTAGGTTCATTAACTGGGTTTTCTCCATGGTTGAGAAGTAGTGAAACTTATTTTGCAATATCTTATGCTGCGAGCAAAGGTTGGAGTGTTGGTACTACTCAACAGGCGGCATATGAAAAAGCTGTAACGTTGTCTATCGGAGAAAATGGAGGAAGTGCAAGTGATGTTTCAACATTTTTAGCTAGCGGAGGCAAATATGACGGAACGCAGGCGCAATTGTTCACTCAATGGTGGATATCAGTATTTAAAAATGGAATGGAGGCATGGTCTTTATTTCGGATGAGTGGTTATCCATCAGGCAATATAATTGCACCTGACAGTTATTATCCAAATCATAATACTCCTCCAATGTGTTATGGCTATCCTGATACAGAACGTAATCTAAATACTGCAAATTGTTCAGTTGAAGCAGCTGCAGAAGTTGATTATTTCTGGGGTAAACAAATGTGGTGGGATAAACGTACTGGTTTAAAGTAATTTATAGAAGTTTCTCTACTCTTAAGAGTAATTGAAATAGAGTAATGGGAAGAGGGTATCATTTTGGATACCCTCTTCTTATTTCAATATCCCTCCTGCAGTCACTTTCTGCAGGAGATTTTTTTATGTTTCACGGCGTATTATGCGTCAGATCGTAAATCGGTCAGAGGCGTGTCGCCGAACTATTGCTTCAGCTGGTTTGTCGGATGAATAGACTGAAGTTTCACATGTTTATATGGAATAATTAGATGTTAAAAATTAATATTTATATAGTATGTTTTGATAAATAATAATTACTAAAGCTTCAACAATAAAAATATTTATTTGTATTACAGTTTGTAAGTTGTCGCTATATTGTTGAGTCAATATGACTATGTTTATTAAATATTGCTGTTTT
>Ga0302204_1000107_pt1 | contig 30899 bp, 25 predicted proteins | sample II_Fen_E1_2_FD_194578 | JGI IMG/M metagenome (GOLD analysis project Ga0302204, IMG submission 194578) | Peat permafrost microbial communities from Stordalen Mire near Abisko, Sweden - II_Fen_E1_1 | ecosystem: Environmental > Terrestrial > Soil > Wetlands > Permafrost | place: Sweden: Abisko...
GGTTTTGTAGAATCAAAAAAAGCCGTATATTTGCACCCGCTAAGCGAAAATGGTACCATAGCTCAGTTGGTAGAGCAAAGGACTGAAAATCCTTGTGTCCCCGGTTCGATTCCTGGTGGTACCACTTCATAAAACACTTAAACATAATAGTTTAGGTGTTTTTGTTTTTTAAAGTGGTTTTATCATTTCTATCTCTTTCCCCCTCGATTTTCTATTGATTTTGCTTGTACGGTAAACCAAGAGGTAAACCAAAAAACAAAATGAATGCAACCGTTAATGTAATCTGTTACAGCTCAAAAACCCTCTCAAATGGTGAAAACCCGCTAATGATTCGTGTTTCAAAAGATGGGAAAAGAACTTATAAAAGTTTAGGCATTTCAATAAACCCCTTATTTTGGGACTTTACAAAAAACAAACCAAAACGTAATTGTCCGAACAAAGAACAAATTGAACAACTAATTTCAGAAAAGAAGAAAGCTTTTAGCCAAACAATTTTAGAGCTAAACACTACTAAAAAAGAATACACAACTAATTCACTGATTGATACAGTAAACAAACCTTTTATCTTACAAACAGTAGACCAAGTGTTTTTGAATCAAATTGAAAAATTTGAAGCTACAAAAAGAAAAGGTTATGCATTATCATGTAAACAGGTTTACAACTCACTTTTAAAATTCAACAAGCATTTAAACATCTATTTTTCGGATATTGATGTTACATGGTTACGAAATTACGAAATTTGGTTACGTAAACAGGAAATTGCAGAAAATACAATTGGAATACGATTTCGTACTTTGAGAGTTATGTTTAATGTAGCCATTGAAGAAAAGTTTGTAAGTTCTGAATACTATCCATTTCATGTTTTTAAAGTTTCAAAAATTCATGAAGATACAGCTAAAAGAGCGTTATTAAAAACAGACATTTGTAAAATAACTGATTATAAAACTGATAATACCAGACTTATATTTTCGATTGACATATTTACATTTTCATATTTAATGGGTGGGATTAATTTTGTTGATATTGCTTCACTTACTAAAACTAATCTTTTAGATGAGAGACTAATTTATAACAGAAAGAAGACAGGTAAACTTATAAAATTACCATTACACCCAAAAGCTTTGGATTTAATTCAAAAATATCAAAATTCAGAAAGTCCATACTTATTTCCTATTTTATACGATTATCACATTACAGAACAACAAAAAGCAAATAGGATACACAAAATTATAACCAAAACAAATTTTCAATTAAAGGAACTAGGTAAAAAATTAAAAATCCCTATTGACTTGACTACTTATGTAGCCAGACATTCATTTGCAACCGTTTTAAAGCGTTCGGGAGTGTCTACTTCTATAATATGTGAATCATTGGGACATAGTTCGGAAAAGGTAACAAGAATATATTTAGACAGTTTTGAAAATTCCCAAATAGATGAAGCTTTAAAGAACTTGCTTTAAATTAATACTATTAAAAATAAATTCCATTTCTAAATTTAGAGGTGGAATTTATTCTTTACTTTTGTGCCCTTAAAACTTTGAATATATGAGTTTAATTAAGCAATAGCTCATTTTATTCAAAACGGTCAAAAATTGATAAATGCCCTATATAAGCAAAAAAACACCTTGATTTTAACCGTTTTAATTTAACTCGCTAATAACCAATTATGTCAATATCTAAACCCGAAAATGTCACGAAAGTAATTCATATTAAAGAGAATCAATATTTTACTGAAGCTTTGAAAGATGCGGGTTATGATAATATTCCAAGTAATGTGATACTAGATAAAACTTTAACAGGAATAGGTGCAACTTATACTGAAATAGAATCTAAAAGAAATTCAATAATTATTGAGCCAAATGTTCCCGTAATTGTTGGTAAAACAAAAGGTAGAAGTGAAATTTTAGGCGTTTATGAAAAATGCACACCATCTAAAATAAAGAAATACTTTCTGAATGATATTCAACCGAAAAAATTCATTACTACTCCTGAAAGCTTTAGAAAAATTAAAGACGTTGCTATTGAATTGGATATTGACATTTACAAAGATTATTTTTGCTTGTTTGATGAATGTGAAAAGATAATGCAAGATGGTGATTATAGAGAGAATATCACAGACCCAATTTGTGATTTTTTTCAGTTCGATCAAAAAGCATTTGTTTCTGCAACACCCTTAACAATTAAACATCCAGATTTAAAACTTCAAGATTTTGAGAGAATAAAAATAGTACCTGATTTTAATTATATTGAAGACATAGAAATAATTGGTACAGACAAATTCTATCCTGCTGTTTTAGAGAGATTAAAACACTTTATTGATAGCCCTTGTGTTTGCATTTTCTTCAACTCAACAGCTGGAATTAATAAAATTATCACGAGTTTAAAACTCATGAATAATGAATACAAAATCTTTTGTTCTGATAAAAGTAAAATGAAATTGAAAGAATTGGAGTTTATCAATACATATGAAGAGTTGAATCTACCACTAACGAAATACAATTTTTTTACATCTCGTTTCTATTCAGCAGTTGACATCGAACTCCCATATAAGCCAGACATTGTTATACTTACAAATTTATATACAGTAAGACATTCAATGGTTGACCCTTATAGTGAAGTTATTCAAATACAAGGACGGTTTAGGAAAAAACATGGTGGGAAAAGATATAATTCATTAACTCATATTACCAATTTCCTAGACATGAATGCTTTAACAGATGAACAGGTAATGGAAGAGTTTGAAGAATGGAAGATAACTTATTTGTCGCTAACAGAAAGATATAGAAATGCAACTCGAAAAATCGCAAAAGAATCGATTACAAAGGAAATAAATACCTGTTCCCTTTTCCCATATCTATACAAACCAGACTATAAAGTCAATGACTTTAAAGTTATAAATAAATATAACGAGGAAAGAATAAAGAATTACTATTCCAATGAGAAAAAACTAATGCAAGCTTATTCTGATACAGGTTGGTTTAATCCAAGATATATTAATGACATCGATTCACAATTCAGTTTTGATGTTGTTATACAAGATATTTTATTTGGAAGTAAGAAGAGTAAAAATGAAAAGGTGAATATCCGATTATTTATTGATTATCTAAAAACCTGTGGAGACATTGAACAATTAAGAAAACAGTTTACAGGGAGTTTAAAAGATGTCGAGAAAAATGATTTTTATTGCACTCTTATAGACGCTTTTAAAGAATTTGGTTCTATATATTTTGACAAAGATAAATTCTTTAGTACGATTAAAAAAGACTTGACGAAAGCTCTGAAATATAAAGAAGGACAAAAAAAACTAATTTGTAAAGAGTTTATACAAGCTATCATTGAGGAGTTTAAACCCGTTATTGGTAAACATGTTTTACAAAAAGAGGCAAAAGATAGGCTTCAAATATGTTTTAATAGATACGGTGTTATCAAAAAAGATGGAACAAACTATAAAGTAAAACCTAAAAATATTAAAGACTATTTTAATATAAAAAGAAGTAATGGTGGTAAAGATAGCCAAACATTTCATTTTGTCGCTGTTTTACCTGAAATTGAGAAAATTGCCTTAAATTAATAGGTAATTATTATTTAGAAATAAAAGTTATTCAACATCTACTAAGTCTTTAATAGTTATTTGAAGTTCTGTGCTTATTTTAAATAATGTTTTTAATGTTAAATTTGTTCTTCCTGCTTCAATTCTACTAAGATTTGATTTTTCAAAATTACATCTCGCCGCTAAATCTTGTTGACTAATTCCTTGAAGCTCACGAGTTTTTCTAATCTTATCACCTATAAGAATATAAAGTTTTGCTTCATTAATCATTTTATTTTCGTTATCATTTGTGATAACAAAGATTTAACTTTATCTTTGCAAAGAGGTTATCATATATGATAATATTAAAAAATCAATTAAATTTCATTAAAGCATAGCATATTAAATGTTTAGCTAATTATTAATTTTAAAACAATAAAAATACAATGAAAAAAAACAACAGATTTTGGATTATCCCCTTTTTATTAATGGGGCTTGTGTTAATATTTATCACAAGCTGTAATAAAGAAACAAATCCTACTGATATAATTCCCGTACTAACAACTACTACTCCAACAGAGATTACTCACAATACAGTAATATGTGGTGGTTCTATTACTTCCGATGGTGGTTCTAGTGTAACATCACGTGGTGTTTGTTGGAGTACTTCTCCCAATCCTACAACAGCAGATAGCAAAACTACTGATGCAGCTGGAACGGGCTCATTCACAAGTTCAATTACCGGATTAACTCAAGCAACAACATATTATATAAGAGCTTATGCAACTAATAAAGGAGGTACAGCTTATGGCTTTCAGCTTAGTTTTACAACATTAATTGTAGTAACTGATATCGATGGCAATGTGTATCACATTGTGAAAATTGGGACTCAAACATGGATGGTCGAGAATCTCAAAACGACTAAATACCGAAATGGAGTATCAATTCCAAATGTAACAGATGCTACAGCATGGATCAACCAGAGATCTGGTGCTTATTGTGATTATAATAATAACCCAAGCAATAGTATTACTTATGGTAAACTTTATAATTGGTATGCTATATCTGATATCAGGAATATTGCACCTACTGGTTGGCATATTCCAACTGATGCTGAATGGACAATTCTTACAGATTATTTAGGTGGTGAAGCTGGAGGTAAACTTAAGGAAGCTGGTAATGCTCACTGGGCTAATCCGAATACAGGCGCTACAAATGAAACTGGTTTTAGTGCATTGCCTGGCGGATACCGTTTTGGTGGTGGACAAGGGTCGGGGTTACTGTTCTATTATTTGGGTGAGTCAGGCTTTTGGTGGAGTACAACAAAATATAGAGGCTTAGACCATAATACAAGCAGTCTTGTTAATAATACTTTACAAGGATATTCTTCTAATGGTCTTTCTGTGAGGTGCTTAAAAGATTGAATTGTCTAACTGTTTTTATATTTAAAAACCACCCCAAAACAAAGTAATAAGCGGATACCGAAAAGCTTATGAGTAGGTAAAAAAGAAAACATTTTAATTATGATAAATGAATTAGAATCAGCAAAAATAATTTTAAAAGAAGAATTAAAATATGCAAGTTATGTTAAGGAAAATCTTTATGGAAATGCAGCTTCAAAAAATAAAATTGAGAATTATATTATTCAATCAGTTTTATCTAATGAGGATCAAGGTACATGTCTTGATTGGATAGAAAAGTTGTTGTTAGATAATAACATACACCAAAAAGACATTATTTCAATAAGAAATAAGGCTGAATTGCAATACGCTATAATGAAGAGATTTAAAAATAAAAGTGAGTTCTATTAATTGCTTTATATTTACAACATGTGATTCTGTTAATAATTTGAAATTAAATATGAAAAAGAGATTAATTATTATTTGCTTATTGATTTTTTCAACTTCATGTGCGCTTTTTGCTCAATTTGTAGAATACACTCCTTATCAATCGCAAAACATTAAGAATGATTGGTATTCAGCTTCTGTAAAATACTTAAACTTAAAAACAAATACTCAAGCAACTTATACCCTAAATGTGAAAGTTGAATCAAATCGTGTTGTTATTATTAGTTTTGAAAATAATGGTTCATTGCATTCAGGGATAAATAACGAAGGTTATAGTTATTACGGTGGTTCTTTATATTTTGAAATGGATTCAAACAACAATGTTAAAGCTGCTACTACTACAGTTACTATTTTAACCAGTAATGGTAGTAATACAACTTTTAAAATTAGAATAGAATGAATTTGAATTTATTTAATCTGTGATGCTATTACAACTTTTATTCTAATACTTTACATATTTATAAAATACCAATTACCACTTGAAAAAACTAACTTTTCTATTCTTATTAATTCCATTAATCACTTTCTCACAAGCAAGGTTAGGTTCTTCATTAAATGAAATTAGGAATGAATTTTCTGCTCACCAGATGGGATATATAAATATAAATAATATTCCATGTCTAATCGTAACTTATCCAGATATTCAAGTGCGTTACTATTTTAATAGTAAATCATTTTGTTATCAAACATCTCTTGTTACTCAAAATCTTAAACAGTCAAAGCATATTCTTGATGTTTACAATAAAAATTACATCATAACTTCTAAAACTACATGGATAATGAATGATAGTTTTCGAACTGCTCATATAAAATTTAGCTATAAAGATGACATAGGATATGTTTTTACTTGGGATTGAATTTTTAAATGCGACATACTAAAAAAATATATGTGTAATGAGCGAGCGCAAATTGTTAGCTGTCCCTCCCCCTATCAATTTTTGGGGGAAAATTGTTTTTTGAAAAATCGTGTTATTCAATTATTATAACATCGAAAAGAAAAATCAATTAATCGTTGACATATGCTCTAATTTATTGATTAAATAAAATCACACGTTTAAATTTAAAATTATAGAAATTTACTCTTCCAATTATGAAAATTCAGATTATAAAACTGTCATTTATATATTGAATTTCAAATGATTAATAGCAACACAATTTCTTTAAAACAATCAAATATTTATTAATCCAAAAACTAACTCGCTTTTGATTTAACCTACAAATGTAAACTAATAGGTAAACCGAGAATTTAAGTTGATAGAATTACAGGAAGAAATGGGTTTGTAAAGTGCTAATATCCAGGTAATATACTCGATAAATGGTACCATAGCTCAGTTGGTAGAGCAAAGGACTGAAAATCCTTGTGTCCCCGGTTCGATTCCTGGTGGTACCACTTCATAAAACACTAATAATCTTATATATAGATTGTTAGTGTTTTTTGTTTTGTACTATATCTAGTAGTTGTCCCGCAATATCATTTTCTCCGGAGTTATTCCTCAACTTGTCGTTATCTCTATAACACAAAAAACCGCTTCTTTCGTTGCGGTTTCGTTGTTGTTTCTAGTTTGGAAAAAAGTTTAGCTACTTCTTTGTCAACTACAATTGTTTTTTGGGACGATGCAATGTCGTAGCCGGTTTATGGTATAAGCATGTTTACCACCTGTTTTAAATCACCATCGGTTTTAGCCGGTTGTATGCCTAATAGATAAGCAAGTAGGGGATATATGTGGATATTCTGAAAAGAGGGTTGTATGTAATTCCTTTTAAAGTCAGGACCCACAGCATAAAAAATGGCATGCATATCGGTGTCGCGGGGATCATAACCATGGGTGCCACCTGTCTCTACTTTTTCCGGCCTTGCAATACTAACGCTCCAGGCCGAGTCGGCAACAACAATAATATCTCCCACCCGTTGGTTTTTACCATAGTTCAGGTATGCCGGAACTTCTGCAGGTTTCCAGACCTGAATATGAGGAGCTTTTTTTAAGGACGCATAAGCTGAGTCTTTCCATGCTCCGGGGGCATAAAGATTGAAAATGGGTATTCCTCCTTCAATTCTTACCGGCCAGGTTTTGGGAATATAATCACGGAGAGCAATATTCCGTTTTGATGAGATATTACCCATACCATGATCGGACACAATAATAAAATTGATACTGTCGGCATTGGGCAGTTGTTTGATTCGTCTGTAAAAGTCACCAACCACCTTATCCACTTCACGAACAGTTTTTAAGGTACGTTTGTCATCCGGTCCGTAATGATGCCCTACTTCGTCGGGCTCATGATAATAAGCCATAATAAGTCGCGGACGCTCTGCCAGCGGACGCTTAAGCCATTTCAGAATGGTGTCGATTCGTTGTGAGAAAGGTGTCTGCTGATTGTATTTTTTCCAGATATCAGGATGCATATTGTCGACATCCGATCCAACCCAAAAAAAAGAAGCTGTTTTTACTGCTTGTTTTTTTGCTGTTATCCAGATGGGCTCGCCTCCATAGAAAATAGGATTAAAACGTGCATCTTTATTGCTGAGTGAATAAAGTTTATCCAATTCCACATCGTAAAATGAATTGTTTACTATTCCGTGATGATCGGGAACCAGTCCGGTGGCAATGGTATAATGATTGGGGAAGGTCTTGGATGGAAACGAAGGAATCAGCGATACGGCTTTTACTCCATCATGAGCTATCTCATTCATTGATGGAGTAGCTGTTTTAGTGGGATAATCCCACCTGAAACCATCCAGTGATAGAATGACAGTGGTATGGTTTTTCCCGGTTTGTGCCGAAGCGATAGTCGCATAAAAGGACGCTGTGAAGAATACTAAAATAATGGGAATCAAACGATAGGTCTTGTGAATCATTGTCTTTTTTGTTGGGAGCTAACCTGTATCGATAGTATACGATTAGATCTGTTGTGGAATCATTGAAACTGCTGGTACCGGAAGTTTAGGTTCATTGCCGTCGGCCTTTACGCAACCTTGCAATCTCCTTATATCTGTTTCGACACAAATGTAATTGAACCAAATCTATTACACAAACTTTTCAAATTACAATCCTGTTAATATGCATTACTTCCAGCCTGCTTTTATCAAACTGATTATCCTTTCAAACACTTAGGTGGGCTGTGATAAGTTTCTTTATCTATTTCTCTCAGAATGTGTGGTTAATCCACCAGATATTCCAAAGAAAGAAAGATATCTGTCGATAGTACCAACTCCAATGTACCTGGGAAAGTAAACTTTGCTCCGATAGTTTTTATATTCAAAAAAGTGATCTTGCCACATAATGACGAAAAAAAGGCTACATCACTTTTGATACAGCCTCTTCATAAGATAGATAAATATAAACTTTCAGTATTTTAATTGAGATTTACATCCGAATATCATCTTTTACTAATTCGGTAACATTGATAGTTGGAACTACAAATCCATTGTAATTAGTCCCCTCTGTTTTAGAATGGAGTATTCCTCTGACTGTACCCACTGTTAAAACACAGAAATGGGTTATTACACTTTTTGGAACAACGATGGCAGTTTCCTGTATAAATGTATCCCAATCAGTGGGTTCTATGCCAAAAAAGCATGAAGCTTCTATGATTAAAAAGGGAATATCTTCTTGCTCAAATTGAATTGAAACCTTTACGCTTATAATCTTATTCTCTCTATTGGCTCCGAATTGTAAGCCGATTTTTAGGTTTACTTCGTTGTCTTTTTTATAAGCACTTTCAATGATTGCAAATTGATCAGTATTTATTTTAATCAATGCAAACTTTACACTTTTATTCTCAGTTCCCATTATGCTGCTCCTTCAACTGTCTTTGAATTTATGGTATACCCCTCTTCTTTAGGTAAGACTATCAGATCTCTCTTTGTCCAATTGATAACTCCTATTTCCTTTTTTGCTTTACTTACTACCTGAATAATCTCTTCATCCAATTTTGTCTGAATTTTTAATATCGTGTCAATATTAAAATTATGTGTGCCCTTTAACCATTTGCTGATTTCAGCTTCACTTTTGCCAAGCAACCTTGCAAGATCTTTTTGTTTCATGCCTTTCATTTCCAGAATATCGAAAATTCTGTTTGCAATATCGATTGAAAAATCGACACTTTGTTTTATTTCAGGAGTGATAAGCTTTCTGCTTTCCTCCATGATAGAATTTCTTTTCATAAGTTTGTTGTTATTTACCGTCGTATATAATTGATAACGATAATTCCCCGGTTATGTTCTTCCCGGTGAAATGAATTCTGTGAGCTTTCTCCTTTGTTTTAAGCTCAAAATCAATCTTTTTGAGTGTCTCTACACAATTGTTCAGATAATTATCTTCGTTGTAGGTGCGGGTTGTTTTTAATCCGCCGTTACCCAGAATCAGTATTTTAGGGGAGATACAAATACAATAGATTCTTAAGTTTGCTGTTTCAAAATGACTTGGTAGTTCTGCTGTTCTGTCTTTGTGTTTTCCTGCATACCTGAAATGCCTTGGGAATACACCATCTTCTGTAATCCGTTCTAATCTATACATGATAGTTCCTATATCTTTGGCGTGTGATTCATTGAAAGCCATAAGGAATTTCTCAAACTCAGTGTGAGCTTCATCCTCAAATTGAAATGAATAGAAGTTGACTTTTTCATATTCTTCCAAAAGTATTAAAGATAATTTTCGTTCAGAATTCACTTTTGAGTTAAGTTTGCAAATATACTACTTCTTTTTATTTATGCAATTAATTCAATAATTATTTAATTCAAAGAGATACAAAATAATGGTTTTTTATCAGAACCTTAATCGTTTGTTGAAATTTCCCGGTGAGCTTACGTACGTTACCCTTTCTATTTTTCAATTTGCAAAATTATTACTTCTTATATTTTGCTGTGTAAATACAATTTATAAAATAGAGCCAGCATGTGAGGTTATGGCTTCGTCTAAACCGCGCTACATATACTGAATTAACGTTCTTGAACGAAATAAAGATTGTTTTGGTGGCTGTACAACCTTATATCTTTAGCTTATAAAATTGGAATGGATATATCAATTTCATTCTCAATTCTAATTAAATCATAGATGGGGATGTTTTCATTTAACACTTCAATAGAAACTGTAATTGCGTATGGAATCTCTTCTTTATTATTGTCCCAGCCTTTATGTGCTCGGATAGCAAAACTTATTTCTTTTGGTAATTGGAAAGCTTTAATTATTGTCCAGTCTTTTTGAATTGTACTGTTGTTTCTGTTTATATCTCTCACCTCTCCCCAATTATTTCGCTCTCTGATTTTCCATTTTATAACTTCATCCGAATCCTCTGAATCTTCAACATTGTTTTGATCTTCATCAAATATAAGACTCCTTTTTGAAAATGAATCTAAGCTATCATTTAATTTTGAGCTTGTCCAATCCAACCAAGTAGAAAGATATGATCTTGTTTTTTGACGCGTTCTTCTTATTTCTGCTGAATAAGCCAAAGTGAATTCAATTAATATATCATATTCATTTCCTGGATTTAATAACTCGTTTGGAATTTGTAATGAATAGATATTCCCTTCATCTGCTTTAATTTTTCCTGTATTATAGAAAGTAATTCTTGAATCAGAATTTTTTGTAGCTCTCTCAATTGAAGGTAACCCATAACCAAAAAACCTAATTCCGTCTAAAGTTGGATTCTCAAATCCATCTTTAGGCAATCTTGCTCCTTGTACAACTAGAGCTCGTAGCAAATTCACATCTTCATCCGGGTATAAATTATTTAGTTGAGCAACTATGTGTGTGACTTTCGGAGTAGCAAATGATGTTCCTGTACAGTCTTTCCCAATAGCATTAACTCCATTTAATGTTGAATGTAATAATTCAGGAGCTGTAACTTCATTTTCTTTTATTCTAATATGTCCGTTTCTAGAAACAATAAGTCCTCCTCCAAACTCCACCACATCAGGCTTAATTTGATCCCATATCCCAGAACCTATTCTTGAAAATGCAGATATGTCATATTCATTTCCTAAAGATTTCCAGTTCTCATCTTCATAAGCTGCATGATTAATTGATCCAACAGTTAGTGCAAAACTACTTTGAGCAGGATTGGCTAACCTACAATATGGTTCTTTTAAGTATTCTGGATAACTATATCCTTTTGAAAGATACCAATTAATCGCATCTTTTGTAATATTCCCTGCCGAAATTATGAATAAGATGTTCTTTTCATTAATGAGATAATCAATAGTGGCAGCCCATGTAGACATGTGCTTTTTTCTAAAAGGAATTGCTGAATTAATTGAAAGATTGAAAATTTTACAATCATTGTTCTCAGCTACAATTGTCTTCATTAATTCTGCAGGAAATCTATTCTCAAGAATATTGTAATTATTCAAAACACGTATATTTCTAATAAAGCATGGAAGTTGATAAGGAGAAACTAACTCAGAAACTCCATTTGGATAAAGAATTGCTCCACAAACTTTTGTTCCATGACCACCTCCTCCAACTTTATCGGCTGTTGACGGGTCATTTACAATATACGATTTGGAATTATTGCTATTAATAGCAGGTGTAATACATTTATGACCTTCCATAATTCCACTATCAATGACACCAACTTCAGTTGCATCATGATTTGGAGGCAATATCTCTAATTCATAAACATGTCCGTTGCCAGAAATACCGGTTATACCACTGATTTCTTCTCTTTCAGAAACTTCAAAAACAAAAGGGTAATTGGAAACTAAATCTTTTAGTCCTTTGCCAGAAATTTCAACTTCACAGCCAAAACTATCATTCAATTCTATAAGACTACTTGTTACTTTACCATATGAATTTATGAATCCTTCAAAGTGATTTTGACGTAGCATCAAATTTTCGTCTCTTTCTTCTGATAGCTTATTATATTTAGCCAATCTAGCTTGAGCCCCATTTTTTGTTGAATCTGGTCTTTTTCCAATGGGTTTATCAAAAGCGATACTGACTTCTAAATTGTATATTTGGTCGTCATTAATCTTATTCCATCTAGCATAAAGTTCATCTGACAGAATGTGTTTAGGTTTCCAATCATCTCTTCTCCCATCAATTATTTCCCATAAATCGGCAATAATTCCTGAGCCATGTTTAGCTGCAATAAATTCATTTATTTTTTCTTCAAGTGAACGTAATCCATCTAAAGATGCACCAATTATATATCCATTATCTTCCTCAGAAATTATTTCAATACCTAAACTTCTTAAATCTAAGTCCTTTTTTAGTAAACTGGGATTTAGTTGTAGGAATATTGGAATTTCTTTATTATTTAATGGAAATAGATTCTGATTTTCTCTTTCTGCAATTATATTTTTCCAGTCATCTTTAATAAAAGAAGTTCTACTAAAAAGAATATCACTATGAAATTGTCTGTTCTCTTTATTATAAATAGACATTTCATTCGGTTCGCCATTTCCATATAATCGAGGTCTCCCAATAAATTTTTGCGTGAAGTTTAAATGAGGAAATTGTTCCATTTTTTTACTTGTTTATGGCTTCATTTTCATCAAATGCACTATTTAAATCTTCTAAAGATATTGCATTATTAGAACTAATGACCGCCTTTTTAGCAGCATCATTTGCTATTTTAACAATAATAGCATATGACATTCCAACCATTTTTTTAGCAAAATAGGTTAAATCAATTCCTGAGTTGAGTTTTAATGCTGATAATGTTATTTTAAGAAGTTCGACAATCTCATTTTCGGTAGGTTTTGGTAGTTCAATAAAATCATCAAAACGTCTGAAAAGAGCTTTATCCAAGCTACCTTCTAAATTAGTTGTTGCAATCAATATACCTTCTCCATTATATTCTTCTAATAATCCCAATAAGATATTAACTATACGATGAATTTCACCGACATCATTTGAAGAAGTATTTCGTTGTTTACCTATAATATCAAATTCATCTAATAAAAGCACACATGGATATTCATTAATACTTTCGAACAGTTTTTGCAAATTAGAAGCGGATTCTCCTAAATATGATGATATTATAGAGTCAAAACGTACTCTATAAAAAGGAAGACCTAAGTCCCAAGCTATCCTTTCTGCTGCCATACTCTTCCCACAACCAGAAGAACCGTAAAATAATATTTTTTTTCGTGGCTTTAGACCATGATGAGCCAAACGTTCTCTTGCAAAATACTCTTTTTCAATTCGTAAGATTTTATTTTCTACTTTTGGATTGAGAACCATTTCATGCCTTAAAATCTCATTTTCTATATTAGTTGCTAGCGGTAACCTAAATCTTCTATCAATTGGGATTCTAAATTCTTTTTCTTTGATAACTTTTAGTGTTGGCTCTAAATCAACTGATCTTGCTAAATTACCTTCTAAAATATTATTTAATTTGTTGGCTAAGTTTATATGCCCTTTCCCCTTCTCGTCCTCAATAATGCTATAGGCTACCTTCATCAACGTAGTATTTTTGCTTCCGTCAATGGATTTAAATAATCTTGTTAGTAGTGCTTGATTCATTGTTATTTTGTATTTGAGATGTGAAAAATTAAAAGGAATTACTAAAGTTAGATTTAAAATTATTGAATAATGAGTTTTAGTTCTATGTAACTTTCAAAGATTGTTTATCTAAATCCATTTGCTAATATTTGAAACACAAAGATAAACTATTTTCAGTGTTTCAAGAACTGTATGGAATATAATTTTAGGCAACTACCTATTTCGTTAATTTCTTATTTTTTTAAATTTATTTGAATGATGAAAATTTATTTTTTTTAATTTGTAGAATTGTTCCTTAATCTTGAATAGCGAAAGTCTGAGCGAAGTGAAGACTTGTGCTGGAAATAAGTACAGTTTCTGACTCCTTTTTATAATCAGTAAATAACTGTCTTTTCTCATTCCCTTTTACCCTTTTACCCTTTCACTTCCACATACCTCGTGTCCGACGCCTTTTTCCCATCCCCGCTCCGTGTAAACACATAGCAGCAGGCTACTTCATCGGCCTGTAGGGTTGGATATTTCAGCTGGATCGTTCCCAGGGATTCGTATCCCCGGATTTGGCGGGTAATAAGCAGTGACTCGTCTTTCAGCAAGGCGCAGGCCACCATTTCGTCGGTGGCAAATACGTTGTCTGACGATAAATCAGCATCATACCGCACTGTAATCCCCTCTGCGTCAACAACGGCTTCCAGTACCTTTACTTCGGGTAACGATCCTTTGGATAGCTGCAACAGGGGATAGCTAATCACCGGCATGGCATCCACCATCTCAAAGGCTGATGTAAAATTGACCGATACAAGCATGTTTTGGGGTGATTTCCCTGAACTGTTTTCGGGGAAACCCAGGCACAAAATACGTTTAAAGGTACGATACACTTTAGCCATCGTGGTCATACGTGCCCGCATGATGAGCTGTTTTTCAGTTTTGGCATCCTTGTGCTTAAATGCCTTCGAACGTACAATGTTCATCCCGTTTAAAGAATACGTTGTGAAATTACCCATCGATTTTCTCATGGGTCCCAGGAGGGGGCTTTCTGCGATACTCATGTTGTTGAAGTTTTAAATGAATAAATGGATTTTTGTTTCTGATCAGTCCGTTAAGAGTGTTTTAAGATAAAACGATGTAAAGATAAGTATATTTTAATTAAATTGACACAATTAGACTAAAAAGTTAAACCGGAATTTCGGGTGTCTTGTATCTCCCTGTATTTACTTGTCTCTCTCTGTCCGGTCAACATCAAAATATTTAATGAATATTTCCCCTTACGTCCTTCTTGTCTGCCTGTTTATTTTGTGTTTAACTGTCTGTTTGGTACTTGTTTCCCTTGCCTTCCTTCCTGAAAACTGATCTCGTAGGATCTCAAACCCCGGATAACTACATCCTTCTTTTTTTCATTCCCCAGCCGGTCGGTTTTTTGTATCTATTCATTCTCTGTACAGAGAGAAATTAAAGGGGGTTGAGAGAGGGTTGAGAGAGGGTTCAATGAGGTTTACCCCTCTCAACCCTCAATGAACCCTCAATGAACCCTCTCTCAACCCCCTCTAAGCTGTGAATGGAAAGCGGGGAACTGGATACGTTGGTCTATGGGTTGAATGGCTCATTTATGGATAGGGTGGGAGTGACCTGAAACAATTTCCCATATACCTTGATTGACGAGTTGACTACATTGCCAATTAACCAAATGCTTGAAACTTAAATGTCTGAAATTTTCACAGGCATGGCAGCTTTCATTGACAACAGACAGTGTGTTTCAATTCAAAGCTGTACGGATAAAGATTGACTTCCAATTGCTGGGGGGAAAGGGGTAAGTATTGAAAAATGATCAAAAAAAAAGACAGCGACATGAACATGCTACTGTCTTTTTTCAGGGTAGTTCTATAGATCATTTTTTATCTATTGGCAGGATTTGTAAAATCACGTCGGCATGGGGGACTGTTCCTGCCTTATTTTGCTTCTTTTCCATCAATGGTTACTTTTGCATTGGTAAGTGCCAGGTTGTTTTTACCCCAGCTGGTCAGTATCTTGCAATTCTCCAGTTTTACATCATTCGCAAAGAAGATGCCGAAAGGATTATCCGCAATGATATTCACATTATGGAGGAGGATGTTGGATATGGCAGCTTCAGGCAATCCCCAGATCAAACCGGCTCGTTTTCCTTTTTCTGCTGTTGCTGTAATATCATAGAATGAAATGTTACGATAGGTCGGTGTTAGTTCGGTAACAGGAGCTGACGGATATGTCTCGGCGATCTCGGGTGTTATCTTTTGCAGGTTCCGGTACTTGCTGTCTTTTGCCATATAGGTGGCATATATCAGGATGGGGATGCCCACATTGGTCATATGCAGGTTGCGATAGGTTAAGTTCTGTAGAACTCCACCCCGGTCGCGATCCGATTTTATGCGGATACCACAATCTGTATTGGTGAATGTGCAATTTTCGACTGTAAAATTAGATACACCTCCTCTTGTTGGACTACCTATCGATACGCCATGTCCATCACCGTATCTACAATTGGTAATAAGTACATCCGAAGTGCCTCCACCACATGTAAAATCATCATCTCCCACGCTTACGTCGCAGTTCTGGATCAGTATCTTTGTTCCGCTCACGTCGCAGGCATCGGTATTATGACTTGGGTTTACAGGATCGGTTGATGATGGAGCTCGAATAATGACATCACGCACCGTGACGTTCGAAGTTTTCCCACCAATGGCAATATGAAACATAGGTGAATTCATCAATTTTACCCCTTCAATCAGTATTCTGTCGCAATCACGCAGCACAATCATCCGTGGTCGTTTTGCGTTTTTTGTTTTTGCATACGGCCACCAGGGACTACCTTGCCCATCGATCATACCTTTTCCGGTTACAGCAACATCGTGCAGTTTTGAACCACTGATAAAACTGGTTCCGTCTTTGGTTCCGCCGGGATATTCGTTGATTGGTAATAACTTTAGAATAGCACCGGATTCTATATGTAAATTCAGGCTACTTGCGAACTGTAACGGTCCGCATAAGTACTCCCCGGATGGCACAACCACTTTGCCGCCACCAGCGTTCACGGCAGCATCTATAGCCCCCTGGATGGCTTTGGTGTTATCCGTTTTGTTGTTGCTAACGGCACCATAATCCTTAATGTTGAATGCTTTATCCGGGATTACCGGAAGGGTTGGCGCTACATAGGCCGATTGTGCCCTGAGGGTAGAGTAGTTTCCACCGGCTATTGACAAGAAAATAACTAAAAACAGAGAAATAATCCGAAATGTTTTCATGGCAGCATTTTTTTTAATTAATGTGAGCTCAATACTTGAAAGTTGATAAATTCGTTGCTTAAGAATATGGAAAAATATTTTATAATGTATCCAGTCAGAACCGGATATTGAAGTTGTATTTTCTTTATTGTGATTATCTGATTATACATGAAGGCTAAACAGAAACAATTCAGGTGCTTGTGTAAGTAAGGATCATAGCATTTGCAGTACCCATTTTCATTTTATGGTGCCACCTATCAGATTCCCCTAAGTATCGGGTTTCCGGAACTGCATTCCTATAAATTAATCAGCTACAAATTTCGCGTATTTATATTTTCGGAGTGTAGAAAAATTGATTTTTTACTGGGATATTTTGATATAAAGATACCATCCTACCGAATATGCCAACTTAATCGGATGGACCAAAAGTACTTTGTATCGTTGAAATGTGTTGTTTCAACATATTGTATTGTACTGATTTGTAATCCGGTTTGCTCAGCCTGAACGAGTGAAACTTCCAGTATCACTTTTCCTCACTCCCATAATCAGGAATTGTAGAGGGTATCTTAAAAATAAATTGGACACTAAATGGGTAAATGAAGATGAATACACAACGCTATTCAATTATTCCATTTACTTACTGAAAATCTTACCGATAGCACAGGTCCGGCTTCACCTAAATATGCACTAGCCACCGGTTGCAAATGCCAACATTCCTCCTTGTACGAAAAAAGAGTTTGGGTTTTATCCTTTCAAATCCTGCAATAGCATTTCCGTAAACTCCATGACGGCTTTTTTCTGGTAATTATCCTTCAGCCACATGAGAGCAGCCCGCATCTTCAATTCCTTTTCGGCCAGTGGCACTGCCTTCAACTCTTTCTCGTTGATAATAGTTGACTTTGGCAGAATGGAAGTCCAGTGCCTGGTTTTAATGAGCTGAAACAGGATGTTGATATCATTCAGTTCCAGTTGCGGTTCCAGCTTTTGTTTGTTTGTCATCAGGTAATTATCCATAATAGCCCGTGCATGCATCTCTTTTATGGTAAGTGCCAGCGGATAATTGCTCAATGCCTGTAGGGGTATTTCCTTCATGGCTGCGAGTGGATGGTTTTTGTGCAGGATCACGCACATGGGGGAGTCGAACAGGTACTCACTTTCAACGGATTCTATGGGTAGGGGTGATTCAAAGCAGAGTGCCAGATCCAATTTATGTTCTTTCAGGTGCTCCAGCAGTTTGTTGGCTGTCTGGCATTCAACCGAGACTTTTATATTGGGGTACTTCTGAGAAAACTTAAGCAGTGTGCCGGTCAGCAATGAGCAAAGACTGAACGTTCCGCCAATGCGCAATGTCCCCGTATGCAGGTTCTGCAAGTCTTTTATCCGTTGTGCGGCATCCTCCGAACTTGCCACCGTTCTGCGGGCATAAGGCAACAACATCTCGCCCGCTTCCGTAAGCTCTATATGTTTCTTAATCCGCTTGAAAAGCAATATGTTTAGTTCCGTTTCCAACTGTTTGATTTGTTGCGAAAGGGTACTTTCAGCAATGTTCGACGCTTTTGCTGCTTCTGTGAAGTTGAGTAAATCGGCCGATTTTATAAAATACTTTAACTGTCTGATCTCCATAAACGGGTAATTTTTTTAGCAAATATACAGTATTAATCTGAATGCATATAGCTCTCAAAGCCGGGTTTTATCTCCCGTTCGATACGATCGATCGGTAATACCGATTATTCCATAGATTTTATCCCTGATAAAAGTAGGAACATTCTCCAAAGAACACAGTACCTTTGCACTCCAAAAATAAGAAGGAGTATGAAAATGATACGATTTGTCAAAAACTGGACGCTACCCATTTCTATGCTTGTGGGTGCTATCAGCTACTTTATATATGTAAATATCCCCTGTCTGGCACCAACCAAACCGTTTGTCAACGAACTTGTCGGGATTATCCAGCCTACACTGATTTTTCTGATGCTCTTCGTCACTTTCTGTAAGGTCGATCCGCGTGACATGCGCCCAAGCCGTATGCACTTGTGGCTGTTGCTCATTCAGATAGGCTTCTTTTGCCTGCTGGGGTTGCCGCTTATCTTGTTCCCGAACACTGAATTTCGTGTTGTGCTCGAAGGAGCCATGATTTGCATGATTACTCCCACTGCTACTGCTGCAGCTGTGATTACAGGCAAACTTGGCGGAAATACCCAGGCATTAATCAGCTATACCATCATTGTTAATGTAGCTTCGGCCATCGTTATCCCTCTGGTACTGCCAATGGTTCATCCCAATCCGTCGCTTACCTTTGTGCCATCCTTCCTGCTTATTCTGCGTAAGGTATTTCCGTTGCTTATCTGTCCATTACTGGTGGCATGGGCAGTCCGGGCCTATCTCCCAAAGCTTCATGCCGGGATACTTGGGTTCAAAGATCTGGCATTCTATCTGTGGGCTGTTGCTTTGGCCATTGCCATTGCCGTCACTATCCGAAGCATCGTGCACAGCGATGTAGCCATCATTTACCAGGTAGGCATAGCCGTAGCTTCACTTATCTGCTGTATGCTTCAGTTTGCTCTTGGGAGAAAGATTGGCGGGCATTACAACGACCGCATTGGAGGCGGGCAAAGCCTGGGACAGAAGAGTACGGTTTTCTCCATTTGGCTGGGAGCTACCTTTCTGAGTCCGGTTACTTCCATGGCCGGTGGTTTCTATAGCATCTGGCACAATGTGTACAATTCCTATCAGCTCTACCAAAAACGCAAAGAGGATGAACTGGAACGAATAAAGATGGAGAAAGTCCAGTAGTTTCTCCTATTTGCAACTGAATCTTGTGTCGAAGTAAGAAATTCTCCTGCTTTTACTTGCATTATTGGTATCTGTTTACTTCAGACCTTAACATATTCGGTATGAAGAATTCGAAAAAAATGAAAAAGATAGAGATAATAACTAAAAGAAACTATCTTTGTGCGATTCTTGAATTATGCGAATAAAGTGCTGTATTTAAGAATCAAATAAATGAAAGTCACGAGCTCCTTTGTAAAAAGAATCTTTTTCTTGATTAACCGGTATTATTTCCTGCTATTTCAACATGTAATCAATATTAATCATTAAAAGCAAAAAAATGAAAAAAAACAAGTTTGTTGTCGTTATCTCAGTTTTATTATCCTGTGCTGTCTTCAGCTCGTGTATTGGCTCTTTTACTCTCACAAACAAAGTGCTAAAATGGAACAAAAACGTAAGTAGCAAGTTTGTAAACGAGGTTGTATTTATATGCTTTCATATTATTCCGGTATACGAAGTTGCGATATTTGCGGATGCTGTTGTGCTCAACACCATTGAATTCTGGAGCGGCTCAAACCCTGTAACAGCTAGTGTAAAAAACATTAAAGGAGATAAAGGAAATTACAAAGTTGAAACCAGCCAGAAAGGTTACAAGATAACGAATGAGGAAACAAAAGGCGTAGTTGTTTTGTCATTCAACAAAGCCAATCGTTCATGGTCTGCCAAAACAAACGGTAAAAGTGTAACTTTCATGACTTTTGTTGATGATAATCACGTGAAAATGTATGGCTCCAGTGCCATTGTTGAATTGTCTCAGGCTGGTGCGTTTGCATATCAGGCTGTTGCCAACGGTAATATGGCTGTTGCTTGCAGATAAGTGGCTGTATAGGAAAGTTCATACCTAATCGGTATCGGTTAGACAGAACCAATAGATAGAATAAAACAAAGAGGATGCTCCCAATATCGGTGAGTATCCTCTTTTTATTTTACTCCAGGGGAAAGACAAGCTCACCCTTAAAGCGTCGCCTATTGCTTCGTCAAAAATAAAATGGCTTTATCCTGCAAATTAAGACAGTACCTTGGACAAAAAGAGGATTACTACCATGCTTTCGTAGTTTCCGAGCACAAAGGTGTATTTATTCATTTTATTTTAAGAGCCTGAGTCAGGGATAGGAAATACCGGCTTTCTCAAGTAGCATACTTCGTTAGCAGTTATATCTTAATAGAAAAATAATAATATCAGATCTAAATGTGCATTCCCCTGACCGATATATATTATAAATTTCAGGTTTTTAGAACAGGTTCTGGTTTCGCCTAAATGGGGGCTATCCATTCCTTGAAACCTTAACAGACTTGGACGAACAAGAGTATCGATAGACAGTTAATCAATTTCTTTATTTTTGTTTCTCAATATCCCATTTCTTGCATTGAGTGGTGATATCACTTTTTCACCGGTTTTAGATTCCAGTTCAATACGGGCGTTGCGGGCAACTTCCCCTCCCTGACGTGCTACCTCTGCATGTTCGTCAAATTCTTCAGGATTGGTAGTTTCGGAGATACGTTTGGTGGAAAGCTCGGCAAGCATGTTTAATACCAATTCCGTATTGGTCATATTATCCCGGAGATTTTCTTTCTTTAAGCCTTTGAATTGTTTGTATTCTTTGGTCGTTTTATCTGCCCATGTTTTGTAAATGATATCAGTAAGTGTTGCAAACTGAAGACCCTCTTCCAGACCTCTGGATTTCCATTCATCGGTCAGGTCTTTACGTATTTCAATGCTTTTCAACCGTTGATTAATCCAGTTGTCGGAATAACCCAGTCGTTTGTAATCCATCATAGCTTGCTCAATGGATAATTCAGGATCTTGCATTTGGTCCAACCGTTCTTTGGCAACTTGCGCAATCCATAGTTTGAAAGGTTCTGCCTTAGGTGATGGGATGGATTGTATCAACCTGAAAAGCTGGTTGGTAGAAGCTACATCAGTGAGCCGTTTCTTTTCATCGGGAGCAACCATTTTCAACTGTCCGATATTATCGGACAGTTCACTTCCTTCCTTTTGAAGCTTTTTCTTTAAATCGTTCCAGTATTTCCGAGGTCTGTCGGTATCAGTCAGTGCTTCAACGACATCAATAATCGAAAAATACCATTCTTCAGTTTCTTCGTCCCATAAAGTACGGACTTTCTTCTCGTCAAAAATCTGGATACTGTCTTTCATAGTATTTTATAGTAATCGATGAGACATTAATTCATGAACAAAGTAAGTGAATATTGTCAGAGTATCCAAATATTCCCAGTAAAAAATAAACATAAATAATTTACCTTGCCATTCATATAACTATCAGAACGTTTAAAGGTTACCAAAATAAAAAAGACAGTTGCCTGAAAAAATAGCTACCTTTTAAATATTATAATAATTATTTTTACTTCTCTTTTCCATGAAGCAGTTCACCGGATAATTGGTCAACCGGTTGAGTCGTTAAGGCTATCCCGTAACGGATAATCGGATGATCTGATATAACGGGTAACTGATTATCCAATTAATGCAATACCAGTGGGCTAAGTCTTGTGCTGTTGAAGTATGCCGACATTGATAAAGCTTTTTGTGCCTGAAAAAAGCAATTCTTTTGTTTATTTGTTGAAATATATTTAAAAGTATTATACTTTTGTGCAATCTTTTATTCTTTGACGCTGACTGGCCTGTGATGCTGTGAAGGTTGTGATAAAAGTGAAAATTCATACTAAATATTTCAGCATGAGAATACTCCATTTACCGATACCTTTCCTTTTATTCCTGAGCTTATCCATTAGCGGAATGGCTCAACAAAGAACCTCTATCCCCGGGATAGAGGAGTTGATTCAAAAAGGCAATTTTACAGAAGCGTCGCAACAAATAAACGGAATGATAACAACCAAAAACCTGACAGACCTTGAAAGCTATCAACTGCTTTTTCAAAAAGATATTTTAAACCGAATCAGGCTTGACTTCACATTGTCGGAGAAAGATGTCCGGGAGAAGTTACAACCGTACTTCCCGAATGTCAGTGATCAACAATTACGTGCCTGGGAGAATGACCGAAAACTGGAGATGAAAGTAATTGATGGCCAGCGTTGCTATTTTAAAGAGGCAGTCAGCAATCTGTTCAGGCTGGACAGTACGGCTGGCAGGGTGAAAAAGACGATCGATAAAAACACCTTCAACGGGGCTCCTGAATTTCTGAAAAGCTATTTACCCGTTTTACTCGACAGTTTCAGAGTGGAAAAAACCTCCAGGGTGGATAAGCGTACCATTACCCTGACGTATACGATGACGCTGGGAGCTGATGCCATTCCGGCAGGGGAAACCGTGCGGTGTTGGATGCCTTTCCCCAGGGAGGGGCACGACCGCCAGAGTGCTATCAAACTGCTGCGGGTAAACGGCAAAAAATGGATTCTCTCGGCACCCGAGAACATGCACCGGACTGTGTACTGTCAAAAAGTGACTGAAAAGGGGCAACCTACTGTCTTTGAACTTGAGTTTAGTTTCGATTGCCAGGCTGAGTGGCAACCATTGGCGAATGCGAAAATAAAACCTTACGATACAAGTTCTGAAATCTATAAAACTTACACCTCTGAGCGCTCCCCACAGATTGTCTTTAGCGATAGAATAAAAAAACTGACAGCGCAGGTAGTGGGTGAGGAGATCAACCCGTTTAAAAAGGTACAACGCATATACCGGTGGATAGATGCCAACATTCCCTGGTGCTCGGCATTGGAATACAGCACGCTCGACAATATACCGGAATATGTCCTTGCTAACCGGCATGGCGACTGCGGACAGCAAACCTTGTTGTTTATGGCCATGGCCCGCTATGCAGGTATTCCGTGCAAATGGCAAAGCGGTTGGATGTTACACCCGGGAGAGATAAACCTGCACGATTGGTGCGAAGTGTATTACGAGGGTCTGGGTTGGATTCCGTTGGACCAATCGTTCGAAGAGCAGGATTCTAAAGATCCTGATATACGTAGTTTCTATATTTCGGGCATTGATGGGTACCGGCTGATTGTAAACGATGATTATGCGCAACCTTTATACCCGGCAAAGATATATCCCCGGAGTGAAACACTCGACTTTCAACGTGGCGAAATGGAATGGCGGGGAGGAAATATCTACTTCAACAAGTGGAAATATAAAATGCGGGCTGTTTATTCGAGGTAGGATAATCCCCAAAGCAGGAAGTCACTTTGTTCCGTAGGTTGATCCACCAACCGGTTTGGAAACTCTTATGTCTTCCTTTGTAAAGACCTGTTTATGCTTCAATTTTACAGAAAACCGTTCCTGGTAGTACTACCGGAGCGGTTTCCTTATTTATAAGCTAAAGTTTTTTATTAAAGAATTAACGAATAGTTTGTTAAATTAAAAAATAACCAGTAATTTTGCACTGAATTAGAGACTGATTTTTTAACTGATAATTATAATCCTATCCTATTAAAAAACTTATGAACAAAGTATTTTATCTGATTCTGATTTTTAGTGTATCACTTCAGATTTCCCTATCAGCTCAGAATGTTGCTGATAAGAGTGTATTTAAATTGAACGATAGTACGACGCTTAAGCTTCCTGATGTATTTGTAAAAGCTTCCCGACCGTTGCTAAAGGTTGTTGGCGGCAGGTTGCAATACAATATTCCTAATTTGATTAAATATAAACCGGTTGATAATGCGTTTGACGTGCTTAAGGAACTTCCGGGTTTATCGACGTCAGGCGACCTGGTTTCCATTATCGGAACTACAAAAACCAATATTCTTATCAATAACCGACTGAGTTCCATGACGCCCGATCAGGTTATCAGCATGCTTAAATCTGTCCCGGCGGGCAAGGTAAAGAAAATTGAAGTCATGTACAGCACTCCTCCACAATATGGTGTCCGCGGAGCGTCGGTCAATATCATTATGGAAGAAGATAAGTCGCTGAAAGATGTGTTGAAAGGAGAAGTATCACTTACCGGAAGCCAGGCTTATTATTTTACACCTTCGGGACGGGTAAACCTGGCGTATACCAGTGGCAGGTTTTCCAGTGATTTTTCGTATTCTTTCGAGAATGAGAATGCGCGAAGAAAAGAAAACATGCAGGCTTTTCCTACTCTAAATGGTCAGACATACCAGGTTGATCAGGTAAATAATGGAAAAACTATTAATAATAAGCATAATGTGCGGTGTGTGTTGGATTATGAAACAGCTGCCAAAGGTCATCTTACTTTTACATATACAGGATCTTTTGATAATGTTAATTCAAGAAGATACTCCCTTACGTCTTTTGGAATCCCCGACACCGTAAACACAAATAACCATGTTTCCGGCCCTTCTTCACTTCACAGTTTCAGGTTTGACTATACAGGCAGTAAAGGGTTAAGCCTTGGGGGCGATTATGTTTTGTACAACGATGTATCAAATCAGGAATTACTTAATTTGTCAACGATACAACCGCAGGAGACCATCAACAGTAATTCAACGCAAAATGTACAACGAGGGAATGTGTATGCTAACATGACCAGCCATTTGGCAAATGATTGGGAACTAAATTATGGAATAAGCGGATCGTTATCAAAGACGGATAATAAATCGTTTACAAAAATTGATAATCAACCGGATAATGTAGCTTCGTTTGTTCAAACACAGCAGGAACAGAGTGCAGGGGGATTTATGGGATTTACAAAACAGTTTAACGAAAAACTATCTTTGCAAGCCTCTCTGTCCCTCCAGTATTACAAAGCAACGGTAGATTCATTGCAACGAAACAGAACCTTATGGAGCAGGTTGGACCTTTTTCCTAATATGGTTTTATCGTATACCCCTAATGAGAATCATACTGTGCAGCTGTCGTTTTCGAGTGATAAAGTATATCCCAGTTATTGGCAAACTTCACCCAGTCTTCTGTATATAAATGCTTACAGTTATGCGCAGGGTAATCCGAACCTATTGCCGGAACGGACATACTCTGCTGATTTAAATTATATTCTCCTGAAAAAATATGTATTGGCTGCTTTCTTCAACCACCAATCGGGAGATATTCAACAGATGCCTTATCAGAATAAAGCCTCGTTGAGCATGATATACACCACCATCAATATGGATTACCGGAATATGTCAGGATTATCGGGCACCGTCCCGTTCAAGGTCAGTGATCTGTTTGAATCGAAGATCACAGGTACCGGAATACTCTTTCATGACAAGGGCACCTTGTATGATATTCAGTTTGACAGGCAGAAACTTTTTGGCCAGATAGAAATGGATAATACTGTTTTTCTGACAAAGAAAAAAGACTGGATCCTTTCCGTTAGCGGGAATTACAATACCTCTGCTATCCAGGGGATCTATAACATTGACGCCACTTCCAACCTTAGTAGTGCTATTATATGGAAGTTTGCGGGTGATAAAGCCAGACTGACTCTTAAAGCTGAAGATATTCTTTACGGACAAAGTCCGAAGACTCATATCAATATTGATACCCAGAAAAATAATATGGCCGTCTTTTATGATTCCCGGTTAATATCATTGACTTTTAAATATAGCTTTAGTGGCTATAAAAAGAAAGAAGTGAAAGATGTGGATACTTCCCGGTTTGGGAACCAGTTGTAAATTGACTGGATAAATGCAGGCTGTCTATAAAGGTCAGCTTGTCGGTTGGTGGGAGAAGAACCCAACAAAAAAGGCAGCTACATTTTTTATGTAACTGCCTTTTCTAAATTTAAATTTACAAAACAATAATCAAACATGAATTAAAGTTTTTGTATGACATGTGTTGCTGAAATGATTAATTTCCCTTGCATTTTTCGCAGGTGCCAAAATAAGATATTTCAACAGAATCAATTTTAAAGTTGGAAGTTTCAGGGAGGTTGAACATGCCTGGTTTTAGATTAAAAATGTCGCTTATGGAGCCACAGCTTTTGCACATAAAATGGGCATGGGCTGAGATGTCCACATCATAACGGGCATTCTTTTCATCAATAGCCAGAGCGCGAACAGCCCCACGTTCTACAAATAAGTCGAGCGTGTTGTACACTGTTGTCTTCGACAAGGTTGGCATGGTTGGACTTAATGCCATATATATTTCCTCAATGGTCGGGTGAATGCGGTTCTTTAGTAAAAAGTGCATAACGGCAGAGCGTTGCACCGAAGGTTTGATAGAGAATTGACGTAAATACTGATGAGATTCTAACATACTATTATTTTGTTTGTTGGATTGTAAGATTTAGTTATTTGGAACAGTTACAAAGATATGAAATTATTAATAATAAATCAGTAATAAATTTATTTCTTTAGGAAAAATTAAATTCCGTCCGGTTTGTAACTCTTTTTTTTAGTGCTGATTTAAGGTATATTAATCTTGATACTTAAAAAACGTCTTATAGGATGACGTGAATGCACGGGAATTAAATGAATTTGTCATATAATGAAGCAGATGGAGGATTGAATAAAGTGCTGGATTGAACAATCATTTTGTTTCCATTGTTTAACTTATGATAATTTTAATCTCCCGGATTATTTATTTTTATAAAAACAAAAACTAAAAAAAAGTATGAAAAAAATTATTCTGATACTCGCAATTGCAGTGAGTTTGCCAGGCGCTTTATGGGCGCAGGCAGAAGGCAAAACAATAGGTATCCGTTTGGGTTATCCGACAGAAATAGTATTCCAATCAGGATTAAATAATTCTAATCGGATAGAATTAGGCTTAGGACTTCGTACTTATGGCTATGGTAACAATAGTAACTATGCTCTGTTTTCCCTATCCGGCGTATATCAATGGGTGTGGGATCTGTCTGCTTTAGCCCAGGGTTTTAATTGGTATGCGGGTGTTGGTGCCTCGTTGGGCTATTATTCGTATTCGTATGTCAACAATGATTATTCAGGATATCCTGTTTCAATTTTAGGACAGATAGGCATAGAATATAACTTTAATATTCCGTTGAGATTGTCGTTGGATTACAGGCCGGCTGTTCAACTGAACGGCAACAAAAACGGTTTTATCGCTGATGGAATTGCTTTAGGGGTCCGTTATAGATTCTAATAGATTAATTCAGAGATTAAAATAGAAACTTACGCATTGGATGTTCTCCTTTCAGTTCAATGATTTTGAACCTATATTTTAGTCGGGAATTAACTACCCCATTGCTTTAAGCGATGGGGTAGTTGTTAATATAATAAGGTTTCATTTAATTTACATTCCCTGAAAAGCAATAATCAGGTAAATATCCGTTATGATAATAACTTGTAAATTGTATTTAGTATTTTTTTTATTTGGGGATATTTGGGAAGACTCTCCGGCTGTTGTATCTATAATCATCTAAATTTAAAATAACTGATTCTGGTTTATAAGTCAGATATTTTATACTTTTGCATTCAACTAGATTTTTAGTTTTAGTTAATGAAATAAACAGGACAATTATGAAAAAAGTTTTTCTTACACTCGCACTTGTTGTGAGTATGGCAGGTGCTTTGAAGGCACAAGCAGATAATAAGGCTATTGGCCTTCGTTTAGGGAGTGGTTTTGGATATGGTGCTGAAATCTCTTATCAACAACCGTTGAGTAAAGTAAACCGACTGGAAGTTGATCTTGGAGCAAACAGCTGGGGCTTTGGCTTAAATGGTATTTACCAATGGGTATGGGACTTATCCGATCTGGCAGATGGCTTCAACTGGTATGCAGGTGTTGGAGCAGGAATAGGGTCGTATAATTTCAAGTACGCAAATGACACGCATGCTCCTTCTGATTTTAGTATCGGGGTACTTGGGCAAGTGGGACTTGAATATAAATTTGAAATTCCATTAACTTTATCGCTGGATTACCGTCCGGGTATTTTCGTGGTACCTTCGTTTAATGGGACGTATGATGGTATTTGTTTAGGAGCCAGATACAGATTCTAAGTAATTCACAATTATGAATTATATACTACCGGGCTCGTTGCTTTTAGCAACGGGCCTGTGTCGTTTAGATCGTACCAATCGTTATCAATACTATTACTTTGAGTTACGGCGTTGATAATGATTGGACGTTCAATATAACAGGCTCTTCAAGTCCTTCTTAGTACCATAAAACAGGTTGAAATCCACATAGCCTTTAATGCCTGCAGCTCTGTATTTTTCGGTTGTTTGCCAGAATATCCAGTCGCAGTTGGGATTGCTTTTATAATCCACGATCCAGAGTTTACATTCAGGGGATAGGCTGCCTTTCAGATATTGCAGGTAATACTTATAGGCGCAATATATGATTGGGTAATGTCCTGTCTTGTCGTGGATAGCCGTCATAAAATCCAACAAATGTTTTTGGATAGTTTCTTTATCCGGCATTTTCTTTGCAAATTCAGCATCGAGTACTAACGGCAAATCGCCATGCTGAAATTGTGCTATGGATAGGAAGTTTTTAGCCTGATCTTTCCCACTGGTCATATAGGTGAAGAAATGATATGAACCTACCGGAATGTTTAGCTTTCGGAACTGTGTATAGTATTCTGTGTATTTAGGATCCTGGACGGTGCTTCCTTCGGTGGCTTTTAGAAAAATAAAGCCCGGTTCCTGCTGTTGAAACTTATCCCAGTCAACGATTTGCTGGTAATGAGATATGTCAATACCCCAGACTCTGTCTACCAGAGTGGTTTCTGAAAAAATCTCTTTGTGTGTCTCTTTTGCTACGGCGCAGGACTGAATGAATAGAATCAGTACGATTAATTTTGTAAGTTTAATTTTCACTTGTTTGATTAGAATGTCGTATTGGACAAACTAGTTTTTTTTGAGTTTGATTTAATATGTTGTTTCTTGTTAGTTTAACAGGATTGATAAAAATAAAAAGCAGGATGGAATGACTTGTGTATCATTCCATCAGAAAGATGGCTTCGAAATGTTGCGCAATGCCTCACCCCGAATGAATTTAGCTCACATATTCAAGAGCTTTTTCCACAGCTTTCAGGATACCGGCAGCATTCTTACCTCCTGCAGAAGCAAAGAATGGCTGTCCTCCACCACCGCCCTGAATTTCTTTGGCGGCTTCACGTGCAATGTTGACAGCATTTAATCCTCCGACAACCAGATCATCGGAAAGTAAGACGGTCAATGACGGTTTACCTTCATGGACACTCCCTGCAACAAAGAATAGTTTTTCGGTGACGATATTACGTATTTGAAATGCCAGTGTCTTGATGGCATCGGCTGATAACCCGGATTGAAAGTGTATGATTTTTATCCCTTTTATCAATACAGCTTCTGCAATCAGTTTATCGCGTAGAGATATGATTTTTTCATGCATAAACACTTCCAACTGTTTCTTCAAATCGTTATTTTCATCTACCGATCTTTTAATGGCACTGAGTAGGTCGGGAGTATTGTTCAATAATTCGCGTGCTTCTGTTATTGTATCCTGTTGTACATCCAGTAAATCTTCTACCCCTTTGGCGGTGATTGCTTCAAGACGACGAACACCAGCAGCAATAGACGTTTCGGATACGATACGTACTAACCCTATTTCACCGGTAGCCTGTACATGAGTACCACCACAAAGCTCGGTGGAGGAGCCGAATTGAATGACCCGTACTGTTTCACCATATTTTTCACCAAACAAGGCCATGGCTCCCAGTGCCTGTGCTTCGGCAATAGGGGTGTCACGCCGTTCGTTCAAAGGAAGGTTTTCGCGTATTTTGTGATTGGCTATTTGCTCTACTAATCGTATTTCCTCTTTACTCAGTTTCTGATAATGCGAAAAGTCAAATCGCAATGTATCGGGGCTTACAAACGAACCTTTTTGTTCTACATGGGTGCCCAATACAGATCGTAACGCTTCGTGCAGCAAATGGGTAGCTGTGTGGTTGCATTCGGTAGCTTTGCGTTTTTCGGTATTGATGGTTGCCGTAAATGTTTCGGTAACGTCTTCAGGAAGTTGGGTTGCAAAATGTACTGCCAGGTTGTTCTCTTTCTTGGTGTCAATGATATCAATGCTCCCCTTCTCGGAAAGCAACACGCCGCTATCTCCAACCTGTCCGCCCATTTCAGCGTAGAAAGGGGTGTTGGATAATACCAGTTGGTA
>Ga0302204_1000109_pt1 | contig 30324 bp, 26 predicted proteins | sample II_Fen_E1_2_FD_194578 | JGI IMG/M metagenome (GOLD analysis project Ga0302204, IMG submission 194578) | Peat permafrost microbial communities from Stordalen Mire near Abisko, Sweden - II_Fen_E1_1 | ecosystem: Environmental > Terrestrial > Soil > Wetlands > Permafrost | place: Sweden: Abisko...
CCTCCACCAAAACTTGTAGTTGCCTCCTTTCCATCGCTTGTAGTTGCCCAGGTAGAGTTATCAAAACCACCGCCCAGATTTAGGTTCATACCAAATCTGTTTTTAGGTCTCACTAATGGGGTGTTTTGTTTGTCAAGCAGTCTCATCGATCCATTATGTATTGCCGGATAAGCAGAAATACTATCTATCAATGACAACTCGGGTACACTGCTCCAAAAGCCTATCCGAAGATCAAAGCGCAGATAATACGTTTTGCCCGGCTCTACTTTTAAATGTACCTTCATGTTTGATAATTTGTTTATATGAATATCATATACACCGGGTGAACAGGAATAAATAAAGTATGAGTTATTCTTTAGCTTCACAAGTAATGAGTCCCCTGAAAAAATCTTGTATGAAATGGCAGAGCCCAGAAAATTAGATTCCCTGTAAACAACTACCTTGCTGGTGGTGCTGTTATTCACACTCACTATACTATCATCACCATAAACGCTTTGCATAAAAGCCAGAAATAATCCCAGCAATAAAATTCCTTTTTTCACGGTATACTATTTTTATTATTTATATTGTTTCGTATATTCCAGCCGCTAATGCGGGTCTTCACGTTCCCCTCGTTTGTAGCAAAAGCTTATTGGTTTATTGCTTTATAACAATATAAGCTCGTCTCTTCTACTTTTGGGCAAATGCTGTATATCGTAAAGTGCTGCTTTTGCCGTAAACTTTTTATAATCACAAAGAAAGACATTTATTCTAAAAGCGAACTCGATATTACATACCAAATGCAGGTGATTTGTCATTAAACACCATGCATACAATTTCATCCCTTTGTTTTTCAGGCAATAGTATAACGACTCAGTAATAATACTCCTGTAATTCTGTCGGGTAAAACCTCAACTCGATCGTTTACAGTAAATGCAAGAAAATAAATCGCATCCTGTTTTTCTAGTCTATAATTTTCAGATGACATGTTTTACTTTCTTTCTCGCTTGTAACGACGAACCAAAAACCCCTCGTTACAAGCGAATGGAAGAGAGAGAAATGACGTGGCATTCATTGAAATTAATAATTAGATTTGATGAATCAGAGACTATCTAAAAAGCAAACTCGAAATAGCTAACCCAACAAAGCATAAGTAGTGGTCAAAATATAATGTTGTATTTTGACCACTATGCATTCTGTTATTCTTTTCTATTGAGTTTATAAATTTTGAAACAGAGTATCTAGTTGCTTGCCTAAAATTATGGAGTTATATTGTCTCTCAGCATACTTTCTGGCATTCTTACTGTATTCTTTAACCAATTCCGGATTATTACAAAAGGTATTGATTGCTTTCCGTAACGCAACAACATCACCAACAGGAACAGTTATGCCAAAGCCTTCTTTTTCAACATCTATTGGCATATATTGATTTTCAGTTAATATCACAGGTTTTCCTAATCCCATTGCTTCGCAGAGAGCAGTGTAACCATTAGATGTCGGTCGTGTTGGCTTACATATGATTATACTTACATCAGAATTTATTGTAGCTTTCAATGCGATTTGAGGTGATTCTTTTGATTCTTCTAAATAATAGACATCAATATTAGAAGACTTATTTTTAAATTTATCAGCCAAATCACTATCTGTCAAATAAAATTCAAATTTAGCATTTAAACCGCAAAAAGCATCAAACATTAAATCAAAATCACGACTATCCTTACCGGTTGATATAAATTTTACATCCTTTGAACCTTCTGTTTTTTCTGATTTATCAAGAATCCTTTTATATTGCTCTACATCAGGGCCCCAATTTCCTACAAAAACCTGGTTTTTAGTCACTAATCCAGTTTTAATAGAATCAGAAGCAGTCTTTTTATCAAGAAAAATCAACCTATCTACCCCTTTGTAATATAATTTTTGCCTTACATAGTAACTTATAAAACCTTTTTTTTTAATAATAGTGTTCTGTTGATAAATTACTATTTTTTTTGTAAATATTTTTATTGATCTTAGGAAAATTATAAAATCAAGAAAGTTTGGATATGGAGAATATATTAAATCAATTGATTTACTATCACGAATTATTATGAAGGTATATTTTAGCAAATTCTTAAACACTGAGAAAGCATCTTTATTCTTCGTAGGGTTTTCCGGATTTCTATAAATCATTTTATGCCCTATCTTCTCTAATTCAGGAGCCCCAAAAAAATAATGTCCCGGATATTGGTCGTCTTTGTAATTCTTTAATCTATCATTAAAACTTTCACCAATTTGCATTGGCATACTAAACAATATTGTTTTCATAATTAGAGTTTATTTGAATTGTTTATATATTTTATTTACAATAGCATTCATCGATTTTTTCAGTGAAATAATCGCCATTTACCAATCTGATTATATGCTATGACAAAATTTAAACACGATCAGTACAGTGGAAATATATAACAGGTATAAAAGCAGAAAACTTTAATTTTTCACAACCCTAATTTATAGCAGAATAGGGTTAGCAAACATTTTTTTACATTGCATAGACTACTCGTCAGCGAGAGGCATATTCAAGAGTTTATGCCGTTTTATCCAAGACAGTTGGCAAATAGATATTTTTTATTGATTTATTTAGAACATAATACACTGCAAGAACATCATGCAGCAAGTTTCTGTTGGTAAAATATCATCCAACAAATCCCGTTAAGCCTGCAACCGGTATTCTCATCAAAAAGACATTTGAAAGTTTTTCATACTTTCAAATGTAGAATCTCTGTCTGAAACAATTGGATTTTCAACTTTCCAGTCAAACCCAAAAGAATTGTATGCAATTCCACAATCTGATTCTTTTGAGTAGCAAGAAGTTTGTGCATAGTTGACTATGGTTCCATCTTCTAAAGAAAGGAACCCATGAGCAAACCCCTTGGGAATATATACATATTTTGCATCCGAGTCATTCAGTTCAATGCTAAAATACTGCATGTAAGTGTTGGATGCTTTTCTTAAATCCACTACAATATCCAGTATCTTTCCCCTACTTACGTAAACCAGTTTAGTCTGATCGAAAGGTGGCAGTTGAAAGTGCATACCTCGTATTACATTTTTTTGGGATACGGAGAAATAGAATTCCTTAAAATCTATATCCAATTGATTTTCTTTGAAGTAATCAAAATTAAAAAGCTTTTGGAAGCTGCCCCTCCTGTCTGTAAAGTTTATAGTTTCCAAGATAAGCAATCCTTCAAAAGAGGTTTCAATTATTTTCATTTTTCAAAAAATTATTGATTTGATCTAAACAAATTTCATAAACATTCTCATGTGCGTATCGGGTGAACCAATCCACAATTAATTCCACAGTTTAGTCAATAGTTATTCGTCCTTCCCAGCATAACTGAAATTCTGCTTTCTTTCTCCTCCTCGTTTGTAACGAGGGGTTGATCGTTTTAATCCTATAATAGTATAAGTTTTTCAAAAGCAGGAATCAATTTCAATAATGCTGCTTAGTCCCGCATAATTTCAAGCAGAACTGTATTTCAGATGACATGTGTTGTACTCTTTTTCAGAATAAACGGCAAACCACGAACTCGTTACAAACGAGGGAGGAGAGAGAGATGGTGTGGTATTCATTTAAATTAATATTTAGATTTAATGAATCAGAGACTAATCAAAAAAAAATCAAAATACTTACACCGGTAAAATCTATCTTGTTAAAAGAAGTGCCAAAAATAAATATAATAAATATAAAATACAAATTTTTTGAATACTTTTTTTAATTTATTTTTGTATACAAAACCTACAATTTCATAAATCCTTTCCTATAGCTGCTTTCAGGATTATTATAATCATTTGAGTTTTTAGTCGTCGTACTCTGTTTCTTTTCAAAACACCGATTTATTTTGTACTGTAAAACCAAAAGTTAAACAATATTTTTATAAATACAAGATTATGAATTAATTATATTAAAACAGCAAAAACATTTTGATCTTTTTTATTTTAATTCAATAAGTTTTACTTTGTGGGTATAAAGTCTATTTACGCTAAAGTCGAATAATGCTGTTACAATCGAAAGACAAGGATCTGTTGCAGACAACGCGGCTATTCGGTTTAAATTTGTACTATCTGTCTTTCTTAATTGCCTGTTTAATTTTTTTTTACAAATAAGGAGCCTTAGAAACTCAACGTACAGCATATTTACACCTGTTAAGTAATCCTCTTTCCATCATGTTATTTCGGATAAGCATACTTATTTATAAATACAAAGAAAGCCCTTCCAAACGTTCTTGTTTTAAAGAGCTATTTTAGTATCTTTGAACCCTATCAACAATAAAGCCATGAACAAACTAATTGACTCTTTCAAAGCCACCTATCTTCGTCATCCGTATCTGCTTATCCTGCTTATAAGTATGCTGTTAACGTTACCGTGGATCAGCATGGGAGAATTCTATACAAAAGGAGAACCGCGTGAAGCAACCGTGGCTACGTATATCCTGAATACAGGCAACTGGGTATTACCTGCCGATTATGCTGACGAAGTGGCCTACAAGCCTCCGTTTATGCATTGGTTTATTGCTGCCTTTTCACTTCCGGCCGGCCATGTCACCGAAACAACCGCCCGCCTGCCCTCTGCCTTAGGGTTGATAGGCATCACGATGATGTTCTTTGTCCTGCTCTATAAACGGAAATCAAAATCACAGGCAGCTCTGGCAGCCCTTATTGTATTAACCAGCTTTGAGATGCATCGTTCCGGAATAGAAGCCCGCGTGGATATGACACTTGCATTCTTTATGATAGCGGCATTGATCAGCATGTTCAAATGGGAAGAGAAGGGGTTGAAAGGCTATCCTGTCCTGATCCCGCTTTTTCTCGGTGGAGCTGCTCTGGTGAAAGGTCCTGTCGGGATCATACTGCCCTGTCTGGTCTTTGGCATTTATTTAATCCTCCTACAACGCTATTCATTATGGAAAATCATTCTTAAAAATATACTCGTAGCATTGCCGGCATTAGCCATTCTATTGGTTTGGTATGTACTGGCCTATCAACAGGGAGGTGCTCATTTTCTGAATATTGTTTATGCTGAAAACTTCGGTCGTTTCTTTGGCGGGAACAGCAAAGATCTCGGCATTTCGTATGATTTGGGGCATAAAGGGCCATTCTGGTATTACATTCCGGCTATTATTATTGGTTTCTTACCCTGGTCGTTCCTGGCTATTTTCAGCCTGTTCGGCATTTCCTATAAAGGATGGTTTAAAAACTTCAGACCCCAGAAATCTGCTTTCTGGCAGAAGATTGCCGGCATGGATAAATTCACGTTATTCAGCATCGTTTCGGTGATTATCATTCTTTCATTTTATGCTATTCCGATCTCCAAAAGAAGTGTGTATATTATGCCGGCATATCCTTTTGCAGCATACCTCCTGACCCTGCTTTACGAATGGGCCCTGGTGATAAAGCCCAAACTCATTAAGTTGGTAGCATATATCGTTTTAGGGTTATCGGGGCTGGTTCTGACCATTCTGTTTATTTTCCGGTTCGTAAATTTATACGACCTGGCCGGTTCGTTGTTTCATGATGTCAAAACGGGTCGTGATGTAAAGATATTTTCAGCAGCTTTCCAGAATCCCACCACCCTGTCTGTTCTGATGTGGCTTTTATTGCTTGCAGCATGTATTGCCTGTATCGTACTCCTGAAAAGGAAGACTTCTTATTCCACGCTTTTTGGAACATTGGCTTTATTTATCTGCTTTCAGATCCTTCTGGAAGCTTCAGCATTTCCGGTATTTAAAGACTCTTATTCGTCACGCCCTTTTGCTGAAGAGATTAAAGCCAGGTACCACCTGAAGGATAATACGTATGTAATCAATGATCTGTCCGTATTTCCAAACATGTATGGATTAAATTTCTATACCGGGAATCATTTTAAGAACTTTGAGAAGGAACAGCCTGCCACTGGTTATTTTATTACAGGCTCTAAGCTGATAGATAAAGTCAGGCTAAAATATGCCGGGAAATATACCTTTGAAGTGCTGGATCAATCGCCCGATAAATTCAATGACTTTAATGATATCATGGTTATATACAAAATAATCAAAGTCGAAAAGAGATAGATCAAAACCATCCTTACTTATTTCAAATAACAATCCCATATCCGTTCTTGAACAGATATGGGATTCTTTTTTGTCGGCAATTCCTTGTTAGTGAAGCATAAATAGCAGGAATAATACAGTACGGAAATGATACTACACACGGCATAAGATGTTTAGCAAAATCTGACTTTCTGTAATAAGACCGGCAGCTATCCATAAACTATTTGGGACACAAACACGATCCTTCATCACCTTTGCAATACCATCTTTCCGCCATTGCTTTTAGGCTAAACGGTATATTACCCCTTATTAACCCCTATATAACCCGTATATATTCCCTATCTATATAAATATGGAATATATACGGGTTATATAGGGGATATATACGGGATATATAGGGAATACCAGTGAACAGGTGATGAAGAGATGGTGAATAGGAAGTAGTGTAGAACCGGGAGTTTAAAAGAGGAATGATTAGTAAGTGCAGAGGCAGAAAAATAGACTTTATTCGGATTAATATACCAGACGATTGAAAACAGAATAGTTACCACTAAGCCACTAAGGACACTAAGTCACACAAAGATTAAATTTATCCCATTCCTTTCAATAAAGATAAAGAACACAAAGGATAAAACACACATCTTTTATTGGATTCTGATATTGTTGAAAATCATTGATTCAGAGAGATAAAAAAACTTGTTTTTTTATGTTAGTGCTCTATGTTTTATTTAGTTTTTCTCGTGGCTCTTAGTGGCTTTAGTGGCTTAGTGGTATGTCTTAAACAATTATCATTGAGATAACTAAATTATTATTCAATATAAACACAAATCCTTCTTTAAAGCTTCCCGAGTTTATATTTTTGGACAATCTTTTCGAGTTGAGCATCTTCTCCTATCGAGTCGTATTGCGCTTTCATATTTTCATGAAATATTAATCCGACACCATACCAGAATGTTGCCGGGACGACGCCCTTATAGGTTTTTATAAGTCCGTATGCCGTTTGATTGGTTTCACGGGCAATTAATTTAAGCAAAAGCTTACCTTGTGAAGTAGACATATTTCGAACATCTTTTTCAAATTGAGCATACAATTCTTTTTCGGTTTGCTTTATCAAAAGACGTTTTTCATTGTTATTCTTCATCTTAGCAAGCTGACTGTTCAGTCTGATAATGACCTCTTTTGTTTTTTGAACATAGGGATATACTTTTTTAAAACTCATAATAGCCCTGTAGTTATCATAAATAAACTTCCGATCTTCAAAAGTATTGCGGGTAGTATTGGCTAACGTTTGCTGAAATTGCTGAATATCTTTTTGTGTAATCTGGTTCTTCTTAATGGTGTCTTCGGGAAGTATATTTTTAATATCGACAATTTCCTTTTTAATTTCAGCAATTAAAATTGAATCTTTCTTTGCAGTCGTTGTACCCACATCCTCGCTTTGAGGTTCTTCATCAACATCCTGTGCACTGGGGATATATTTAGATTGATTGTCAGTAACTGATTCGACAGAAGTATTCTGAGAATTGGCGGGAGGAGGAGGCAGTGGGATATCATCCGATAAATCTTTTTGGAATTGAATGGGAACTTCCGCATCTGCGAGGTCATCCGGGTTTGCAGACGTGGAATCTCCGAAAGGCTTCATAAAAAGGAGCAGTATAAACAATCCGAAAAAGAACAAAGTGCCGATAGCAGCTATTGTATGTGAACTATATTTATTTAAAATATTCATTTTCAAGTTACGACCAAAGTAAATCTGTTATTACTTGTTTTTCTTTTCACCTTGGAGTAAAAACGGATGCAAAGATAAACATTTATTTTCAGCTTTTTTAGACGGTAAGGGTTTAAAAGGTGGTTATATCCTCAAATATATTTAACACAGGGATACCCGGATAATTTTATCCATACATCTTTAAATAAAAATAAATTATTCTTAAATTCGAAGGCAAAAATAAATTCAGAATTCAACATGAATTGAACAAATTGAGATTCTATTGGTTTTAAAAAGGGAGTTCTACCAGACCTTGCAGTTATATTGCAACAACAGGCTTTAGTAACACCTTGCAGCATTATAGTTAATCAGACAGACAGATATACATGGATTTTATAGTTGAAGTAAGCGGTGTAAAAAAATCATTTAAAGATGTTCAGGCGGTAAAAGGGGTGGATTTATCTATCAAACCGGGAGAATTCGTAGCACTACTTGGCCCCAATGGCGCAGGGAAAACTACTCTGGTGGAAATGATAGAAGGCCTGCAGCTCCCTGATGAAGGGATGATCAAGATAGCAGGGAAAGCATGGAAAGCAAATCAGGCAGAACTTCACAAGTTACTTGGACTTTCATTGCAAGAAACTAAATTTATGGACCGGCTGACTGTTTTTGAAACGACACAACTCTTTGCCAGCTTTTATAATCTGGGAAGAAACCGGGTGAATGAAGTGATTGAATTGGTGGAGTTGCAGGAGAAGAAAAAAGCATACGTGAATAACCTTTCGGGCGGACAACGCCAGCGGCTGGCAATGGGCATTGCACTGCTGAATAAACCGTTGATTCTGTTACTGGATGAGCCTACTACAGGACTCGATCCCCATGCACGCCGTGGTATCTGGACCATCCTGAAGAATCTGAAACAGGAAAAGAATACCTCGTTGATCCTGACAACCCATTATATGGACGAAGCAGAATTCCTGTGCGACAGGATTATTATTATGGATCAGGGAAACATTCTGGCCGACAACACCCTTGAAAATCTCCTTCAAACATATAATCAGGCTCATAACCTGGATGAACTGTTCATAAATATGACCGGAAGACATCTGTATGATTAAAACGAATTTACTATTTACCATTTTTTCATTTACCATTTACTATTTACCATTTACTATTACCGAGTATTGACTACCGACTATAAACTACCGACTACAAACCAGCGACTAATCCATGAAAAATATCTTCAACAATCAATTATACCGGCTTATTATAGCTCATATAAAAGAAATAGTCCGTGAACCTGCTGTCCTGTTCTGGGGTATCGGGTTTCCCATTCTTATGGCCTGGGGGTTGGGTGTTGCATTTTCCACTAAAAAAGAAATGAGTCGTGAAATTGCAGTCATTCAACATACAGGAGCATCTTCTTTGCAAAAATCAGTATTGTCGGATATTATTGAACACTATCCCGGTAAACAAAAAGGAGATTTTATCCTGCCATTAAAGAATCAGAAAACAGGGGACATAAACCTCACTTTTCATGAATGCACGAAGGAGAATGCTCACATTTTGCTAAAAAAAGGAACTATTAGCCTGATCATAGAAATCAGAAACAGTAAGATTTATTACTTTTTTGATCCGGCTAATGCTGAAGCACAGTTGCTTTACGAATTGGTTAAGGGAGTGGTTTATAATGGTCCCGGGTATTATTCGTCCCATCAGGATGAAATCAGACCGTTGACTGTATCGGGTACACGGTATATTGATTTTCTGATTCCCGGTATGTTGGCAATGGGAATCATGATGTCTTCATCCTGGGGAATAAGCTATACATTGATCGATCGCCGGTCAAAGAAGCTTCTTCGTAGAATGGTAGCTACTCCCATGAAAAAGTCGAATCTGCTTATCGCACTTATCACAGCACGTTTCTTAATGAATATCATAGAATCAGTCTTGCTGTTTTTCTTTGCATGGATCTACTTTGACATTCATATCCAGGGGAGTATTGCGGCATTGTGTGTGATCTTTATTGCCGGGAATATAGCATTTGCCGGCATTTCAGTTTTAATATCATCGCACACCTCAAACCCCGAAATAGGCAACGGGCTTATCAATGCAATTGTAACTCCGATGATGGTAGTTTCAGGAATTTTCTTCAGCTACCATCATTTTCCGGAATGGACTATTCCAATCATACGCAATTTGCCACTTACCATGCTTGCCGATGGTGTCAGAAGTATTTTCAATGAAGGTGCAGGAATGATGCAGGTTTGGAAAGAAACCCTGATCCTGACAGCCACAGGGATGGTTACTTTTGTAATTGGATTAAAGATATTTAAATGGTATTGAATCATATAGCTATTACCAAAAAGATTAATTAACAATCCAGACTAATCAGGAATACCTGTTTTAGTCATATTTTTTGTACTTTTGTTTCTAAATTAAACCGTATTAATATAATGACTTACCTCCGAAAACCAGATTGGCTTAAAACGAAATTGCAAAGCAATGCTCAATTTGTCCGCGTACATAAAATTGTAAAAGATCACGGGTTACATACTATTTGTTCAAGCGGTCGTTGTCCCAATATGAGCGAATGCTGGAATAAGGGAACAGCAACGTTCATGATTTTAGGAGAGATCTGTACACGCTCATGCAAGTTTTGCAATACAATTACAGGCCGCCCACTCCCACCCGACCCGGATGAGCCACGTAAACTGGCTGAATCAATTTATTTAATGAAATTACAACATGCTGTTATCACGTCAGTGGATCGTGACGATTTAGAGGATGGCGGAGCAGCACATTGGGCAGAAACCATAAAAGCAATTAAGCTTAAAAATCCAACCATTACCATTGAAGTGCTGATTCCGGATTTTAATGGAAAAACAGACTTAATTGATTTGATCATTGCTGAAAAGCCTGATATCATTTCGCATAACCTTGAAACCGTCAGAAGACTTACTTCGTCCATTCGTACCAAAGCTAAATATGATACCAGCCTAAAAGTACTTGGGTACATAGCATCACATCAAATTGTATCAAAAACAGGCATTATGCTGGGGCTTGGAGAAACTGAAGATGAAGTGCTTGCGCTCATGGATGATGCACGTTCTGTGGGGTGTACCATCCTTACGATTGGTCAATATATGCAACCTTCCCGCCAGAATATTCCGGTCAGTGAATATATTACTCCGGAAAAGTTTGAAGAATATAAACAAATTGGACTTCAAAAGTGTTTTAAGTTTGTTGAGAGTGCTCCACTTGTCAGATCTTCCTATTGTGCTGAAAAGCATGTTCATTAAGTTTTTAAAAGCCTTTTAAGATAAAAAAAAGTATAACAGTTTGTATTAAAATTGTATTACAAAAAATAATACAGAGGAATCAACCACCCAACAATCTAATAATAATCATCTTACACAATAACTACAGACACTTTATGGTATTTGTAATTGTTACAATACTATAATGTTTATATATTTATCCTATTACGTTAATAATATTCTTTCCATAATGTTTGATAATAAAAAATTATGCATATATTTGCCACGTAATCTAGAACAAATGATTTCGAAAGAGCTCTTTAGAAACTAAATTCAGTATAGACAACTGACAACAAATTACTCTCTATATTAGATAGTTTTTTCATGAAAATTCGTTTAGATAAATAATTTTCAATCTTGGTGATTTTATCAATTACTAAGTTTTATTTATTCACACATAAAACTACAACATTATGAAAAACGTTGAATTTGAAAATGAATTAGTTGCTCTACAAAGTAATATGCGAAATTTCGCCTTTTCGCTAACTTTAAACCGTGATGATGCAGAAGATTTATTACAAGATACTACGCTCAAAGTACTGGATAATCAAGAAAAATTTACTGACAATGTAAATTTTAAAGGCTGGGTTCTTACCATTATGAAGAATATCTTCATAAACAATTATCGAAAAATTGTTCGTAACCAAACAGTTGTTGATAAAACAGAAGATTTGCATCATTTAAATTTGCCTCAAAACTCAGGTTTTGATAGTCCAGAAGGTTCTTATGCTATTGGAGAAATTACCAATAATATTGCGTCTTTTTCTGACGAATACCGGGTTCCATTTTCTATGCATATTCAAGGATTTAAATATGAAGAAATAGCCCAAACCATGAACTTACCTATCGGGACAGTTAAAAGTAGAATTTTCTTAGCCCGTAAACGACTTCAAGAACAACTGAAAGATTATCGTTATTAATGTGAAATTTTAAATTTCAATAAAGCCGAAGCACTGTACTTCGGCTTTTTTTGTTTATTTTTGATACTTCAAATTAATTCAACTTTCAGTTACCTATTTACCTCTACTTGTAACTAAATCACTATGAACACTGCAATAGTCATGTTGGGAAGTAATATCCATGTAAAGAAAAACATAGAACTCACCTTAACTAAGTTAGCAGGACATTTTAAAATAACGAATAAGAGCCTGCAAGTTAATACGGAACCAGTCGGGACACACATTTCAACTCACTTTAATAATGTAGCCCTTAAACTGGTTTCAGAAGTTACCCTTGAAGAAACAATTGCAATCTTCAAGCAGATAGAACAGGAAATGGGACGGAACTCTGACAGTAAACTGACAGGCATTATTCCAATTGATATTGATTTAATTTTTTGGAATGAAAAGCTGGTTCACGAAGATTTTAATCGGTTTGAGTATGTAAAAGACTGCGTCAATGAAATTAAGATGATGTGATGATAAGATGATTTGGTGATGCAATGATGTTATGTGATGATGTTGTAATATGATAAATAAATTGGGATGATATAACAATTTTATACTGTGAATATGTACTGTCAAATACAGAACAAAGTCCGGTTAAAGCAAATTATGAATTAAAAAAGAAGTATATTTGTGGTTCTACATCGTAATCAGAATACATAATTAATAAAAATAAATCTATGAAACATTTCCCACCATCAGAATTAATTATAAATAGTGATGGAAGCATTTTCCACTTACACTTAAAACCTGAGCAACTGGCCGATAATGTAATTTTGGTAGGTGATCCGGGTCGTGTAGCATTGGTTGCAGCCTATTTCGATACACAGGAATGTTCCGTTTCAAGCCGCGAATTCAATACTATTACAGGCGTTTACAAAGGCAAACGTATTTCTGTCATATCAACCGGCATCGGAACAGATAATATTGATATTGTCATGAATGAGTTGGATGCTTTATCCAATATAAACCTGGAGACAAGAATGGAAAAGCCAGGTTTCCGCCAACTGACGATAATACGCATAGGAACTTCAGGAGGTATGCAACCCGAAATACCACTTGGCAGTTTTCTTATATCAGAGAAATCAATTGGTTTTGACGGCATGCTGAACTTCTATGCAGGACGTGATTCTGTGAGCGATCTTGAATTTGAAGAATCCCTGAAAAGACATCTTGTTTGGAATCCTCAATTAGCAGCACCTTATGTCGTTAATGCTGACGAAGAATTGGTTAACCGCATTGGAAAAGAGGATATGCTGCGTGGAGTCACTATTTCAGCAAATGGATTCTATGGTCCGCAAGGAAGAGTTTTACGTATTGATTTAGCCGATATGAAACTGAATGACAAGATTGAAAGTTTCCGCTATGGAAAGTATCGGATTACAAATTATGAAATGGAAGGCTCGGCCATAGCCGGCTTATCAAAGCTGATGGGGCATAAAGCAATGACTGTTTGTTGTATTATTGCCAACCGTCGCGCAGAAGCTGCTACTACCGATTATAAACCCTATATAGAAAAGTTGGTTAAGACTGTTTTAGATAGAATTTAAATTTAGCCGTAAATGGGTTATGATATCAGATAAAGCATCTTACAAATACTATCTTGAGCGTGATCTACAAGCCTATGAGCTGGAGAAGATCTCATTTTATAATTATTACAGGATGGATTGTCTACGGTTTCAGCGTCGATTGCGTAAAATTGAATATTTACATAATGTTCGGCAAGGGAACTTCTTCTGTAGACAGTATAAGGTGATTCTTGAAATAATTAACCATCGTTTTGCTGTTAAACTAGGGCTCTCTATTCCTAAAAATGTATTTGGCCCAGGTCTTTGCATTGTTCATCACGGTACAATTGTAGTAAGTCCTCTGGCCAAAATCGGAGAGAATTGCAGGATTCATCCGTCAACGTCTATAGGATACTTTAATGGAGCACCCACAATAGGAGATAATGTCTATATAGGTCCCGGTGCTAAAATTTTCGGACAAATTTCAATAGGGGATAATGTTGCTATCGGTGCAAATGCTGTAGTTAATCGTGATTTTCCAGGCAGCGTTACAGTAGGAGGCATTCCGGCTAAAATCATTTCAAAGAAATCATCAATTGAAAATGATGTTTTCCCCAAAGGTTTTATAAATTAATAAAATGAAATCAACCACTATAACTGCCATTTCAACAGCTCCCGGTATCGGAGGAATTGCTGTGATAAGAGTATCGGGTAACGATGCTTTAAAGTTCAGCAATGCTATTTTTGTACCCAGGAAAAAATCATTTTCTCTATTACAACAAGAAGCGAATACAGTGAGTTTCGGAACTGTGGTAGACAAACAGAACGTTGAGACAGACGAAGTATTGGTAACAGTATTCAGGGCTCCACATTCGTTTACCGGTGAAGATGTAGTCGAAATATCCTGTCACGGCTCGCTATTTGTTCAACAAAAGATCTTGCAATTGTTGATAGAACAGGGATGTGAATTAGCGTTACCCGGTGAATTTACCCAACGTGCCTTTATGAATGGCAAAATGGATCTCTCGCAGGCAGAAGCAGTAGCCGATTTGATTGCTTCCAATTCAGCATCCTCGCACCGCATGGCAATGAATCAAATGCGGGGTGGATTCTCCGGTGAATTACTAAAACTGCGCACCCAACTGCTTAACTTTGTCTCATTAATTGAACTGGAACTTGACTTTAACGAAGAAGATGTTGAATTTGCTGATCGCACCAAACTAAAAACATTGGCTACAGATATTGAACAACTTATTGCCAGACTTTCTGATTCATTCCACGTGGGCAATGTTTTGAAAAATGGTGTTCCGGTTGCTTTAGTAGGAGAAACAAACGTGGGGAAATCTACTTTGTTGAATGTTTTACTGAATGAGGACAAAGCCATTGTTTCCGAGATACACGGCACAACCCGTGATGTTATTGAGGATCTGGTAAATATCAAGGGGATTACTTTCCGTTTTATTGACACTGCCGGCATTCGCGATACAAAAGATAAAATAGAAAACCTCGGCATAGAGCGTACCTATCAAAAAATTGAACAGGCTTCCATTATACTTTGGATAGTGGATTGCACCCAATTGAGCGAACACATGGAATGGCTTACCGAGCGTATTGCCAAACGTGCCGAAGAGAAAAAGATAATTCTGGTTTTCAATAAAATTGATAAAATAGCCGAAGATGAACGTCAGGTACTTGACCAGTTATTCCAACAATTTAAAGGTGAACGCATCTACATTTCTGCAAAAGACCGTATAAATACGGAAGGTCTGCAAAATGCACTGGTTATTGCTGCCCAGCTTCCGGAGATAAATCCAGGAGATGTTGTGGTGAACAATGTTCGTCACTATGAAGCCTTGCAAAATGCCCTTAAGGCTATCCGCCGGGTCATTGCAGGGTTGGAAAGTGGCATTACCGGTGATTTCCTATCCCAGGACATCCGGGAATGCATGCACTTTCTGGGAGAGATAACAGGCTCCATCACCAATGATGAAGTACTCGGGAATATCTTTGGAAAGTTCTGTATCGGAAAGTAAACACAATTATCAATAATCCTATTACCAATCAAGACGTTCAATACGAACGTCTTTTATTTTGCAAAACACTCAACTTCAATTAAAAATCTTAGAATAAAATAATCCACCACAGGCATTTAGGTTCTAAAATCAGTTTACACAGATCAACAAGGCTAACACTGCCAGAATTGTCATTCGACAAATCATCCTTTAGTACCCCAAAAAGTCATTTCAGGACTCAAAATCTCCATTTCGGTAAGCACAAAGCTCAAAAGACTGTTTAATAACATAATTTTGCACCACAAAATAATAGAGCAAATTTATGAAACAACTAATTCTATCAGTATCCATGTATTTACTGTTTATTCCGTTGGCTTTTGCACAATCGAGCAAACCTGTTAGACTTTCACTAAGAGATTGTGTGAAGCAGGCTGTTGAGAAAAATGTAAATGTACAAACAGCTAAAATTGACAAAGAAATCGGAAATGCAAAAAAGGACGAAGCTAAGGCATCCTTGTATCCCAAGATCAACCTGAATACCAATTTTACCGATAATGTGAAGTTACAATCAATAATGATTGATGGATCACTTGTAGGAGCTCCGGGGACACAAATACCATTTACAATGGGTAGTAAATACAGCGCAACTGAAGTATTGACTATTAGTCAGACAATTTACAACCAAACAGCAATAACAGCCTTGAAGCTGGCAAAAAAAGCAAATGAAACATATGACCTGAATGTCCGCAAATCAAAAGAAGAAGTTGGAATTCAGGTAGCTAAAATGTATGCTCTTGCACTGACTACTATTGAACAACAAAAGTTGATTGAAAGCAATATTGATCGGAGCGAACGACTGAAAAAGATTACTCAGGTAACGATAGAAGCTGGCATTGGAAAGCAAATTGACATAGACCGGGTAAACGTGAACATGGAAAACATGTACACACAACTCAGCAATACCAAAGCTGCCTATGAACAGCAAATGAATACCATCAAATACCTGCTTGAAATACCACTGGACACCCTGGTTGAACTGACCGATACAGTTGGTACCGAATTACTATCCACCCAGCCAATACTGCTAAATGATTTCTCATCAAATGTGAATATTGAGTTATTAGAATCTCAAAAACAAATAAACAGTCTTAATAAAAGGTTCATCAACGCAGGTTATCTTCCTTCATTATCACTCTCCGGACAGGCCGCTTATCAGGGACAACAAAGTAAGTTCGGTACCTATTTCAATAATAGTTCCGATAATAAATGGTATCCATATGCCAATTTTACAGTTACACTTTCGATCCCTGTATTCGATGGATTTGAACGACGATCCAAAGCAAGACAGGCTGACATGGATTATAGAAAAAGTCAACTGACACTTAACAATACAAAAGAGGCATTGAGTATGGACTACCGAAATGCTTTGAATAGCTATAATAACAATAAAACCAACGTGACACGTCAGAAACAAAACCTGAGTCTGGCTGAAAAAGTGTATCAGGAAACAAGTTTGAAATACAAAGAAGGGGTAGTTACAATGAGTAGCCTGCTACAGGACGAGACCAGCCTTAGTAATGCACAGGACGGATACCTGACTTCCCTCTATAACTTTAAAGATTCCGAATTAAAAATCATGTCGTTAAACGGTGAAATAAACAACTTAATCCAACAATAAACCAACAAGTTCTGAAAAAAACAAACAAGATGAAAAAGAAAACAATCATCATTGCAGGAGTAACAATTGCACTAGTCGGAGTTATGGCTTTAACACTGGCATCCAACAAAAAGGTAATCGACGACCGCAAACAGGTCAAAACAGCCGAAACAAATATAGCTGTAACAGTCGTTTCAACCGAAATGAAAGAAACCAATGGAAATCTGGAATTGGTAGGAACAGCTCAGGCCAGTAAAGAAGTGAATGTTGCTTCCGAAGGTTCGGGTAAAATAGTAAAGGTTAGTTTCAAAATGGGTGATTTTGTTGCTAAAGGAAAAGTTCTGGCTAAAATAGATGATACTTACAAACGTCTGGCATATGAAAATGCTAAACTAACTTACAATAAATGTAAAGAAGATTTGACCCGATATGAGGCATTACGCAAAGGAGATGCAGTTTCCGACATACAATTACGTGACACAAGATTAGCCTATGAAAATGCAGCCATTCAACTTGAAAATGCAAAAAAACAATGGGATGACACAAAAATTATAGCTCCTTTCAGCGGATATATTACGTCTCAAACAACTGAACTTGGAGCATATGTGGTTGCAGGCACAGTGATTGCAGGAATTGCCGATATTTCGGAACTTAAAGTTGTTCTGGACGTTTCCGAGTCGACTGCCTACCAACTTCATCAGGGACAGCAGATCAGTGTTACTACCGATGTACATCCGGATGCGGACTATAAAGGGAAAATATCAAATATCAGCCCCAAAGCAAGTGCTTCACATACCTATCCTGTCGAAGTACTGATTTCAAATACCGGTAAAGATAAGTTGAAAGCCGGGACTTATGTCAACGTAAGCGTGAATATGGGTAAAAGCGGAAAAGCATTGATGATCCCCCGCGATGCCATTGTGAGCAGCGTAAAAGATCCTTCGGTATATGTCGTTACCAACAATTCAGTCAAACTGGTAAAGATTACCACCGGTCGCAGCTTTAGTTCAGATCTGGAAGTGGTTGCAGGACTGGCACAGGGCGACAAAGTGGTTACCAATGGACAAATCAACTTAACCGAAGGTTCCAAAGTTTCTGTCATCAATTAATTTAATCCAACTATTTTATTATGAAACTCGTCCCGTTCTGACGTGACGAGTTCCATGTGACAATAAAAAAAATAATTCACACATGAATATAGTAGAAACCTCAATAAAGAAACCTTTGATAATCGGCGTAATTTTCACGCTGCTGGCACTCGGAGGATTAATATCATTCAAGCAACTCAACCTTAATTTATTGCCTAAGTTTGAGTTACCCATGCTCACCATTCAAACTGTTTATCCGGGTGCCGGAGCATCAGAAGTGGAAACTACGGTGACTAAAAAAATTGAAGATGCCCTTTCCACACTTGAGAACCTAAAAAAAATCAGTTCAACGTCCATGGAAGGCGTTTCGGTTATCTCTATAGAACTGAATACAGGATCTGATGCCAACCTCGCAGTTCAGGAAGCCCAACGCAAAATATCAGCCATAAAATCGAACCTTCCGTCAGAAGTCAAAGAGTCGTCTATCAATAAAATAGCACTCGACGAAAAAGCTATCCTGACCGTAGCTGCTTCTTCCACATTGCCATCCACACAGTTTTATAAATTAGTGGAAGACAGAATTCAATCCAGGCTGGCTAAACTTCCTGGAGTTGGAGCCGTAAAGATGAGTGGAGGAAAAGAACGCGAAATAAAGGTGAACATCGACGCAGAGAAACTGAAAGCCTATAAGCTGTCCATTATGCAGGTATTGTCTGTTATCCAGTATGCAAACATGGAAATTCCCGCAGGTAATGTGGAAAACAAAGCCTCAGTATACTCCGTTCGTCTGGCAGCAAAATACGCAAGCCTGGACGAACTCCGCAATACGGTCATTGCCACCACCCCTAACGGTGGTAATGTGAAAGTAATGGATGTAGCCGAAGTTGAAGACGGCACAGCCGAACAGAAACTGATTAACCGTATCGATGGACAAGATGCTATTGGTATCTCGATTCAGAAACAGAGTGATGCCAATGCCGTACAAGTATCCGATTTGGCCAAAGCTGAGTTGAAAGCTATTGAAAAAGAATATGCAGCAAACCACGTGAAATTTGAAATTGCAACGGATGATTCGATTTTTACCCGTGCTTCTGCAGATGGAGTGGTAGAAGACCTTATTCTGGCTATTTTGATTGTTGCCATTGTTTGTTTTATCTTCCTGCACAATATCCGTAGCGCCTTGATTGTTATGGTTGCCGTACCGCTTTCTATCATACCAGCGTTTATTGGCATGTATATGCTGGGGTTCACTCTGAATATGATGTCTTTAATGGCCCTCTCGCTGGTAGTAGGTATTCTGGTGGATGACTCCATTGTGGTGATCGAAAACATGTTCAGACACATGGAAATGGGTAAAACCAAATGGCAGGCAGCTATCGATGGTTGTAAACAGATTATGTTTACTGCCATGGCCATAACCTTGGTAATCGTGGTGGTATTCCTTCCCATGGGACTTAGTGGCGGATTGATCGGGAATATTCTGAAAGAGTTTGCTATTCCGATTGTAATTGCTACCATGTGTAGTTTATTGGTATCTTTTACCGTAACGCCACTTTTGATGTCACGCTTTGGAAACATGCCTGATGATAGTCGTCCTACACTTTCAGGACGCTTCTCCCGCTTTATCGAAAGCACCTTTGATTCGGTAAAAAACTGGTACGGAAATGTGCTGGGTTGGGGATTAAAACATAAAGCAACCATACTTGGAGCAACATTGATCCTGTTTTTTGCTTCGTTTGCCTTGATTCCGACAGGATTTATCGGGTTTGCTTTTATGCCGGATACCGATAAGGGAGAATACACCGTGACGCTGGATATGAACCCGCAGGTAACCTTGTATCAGAACAACCAGATTACTATGCAGGCTGAAAAAATAATCAGAAGCATCCCTGAAGTTCAGAGCATATACACGAATGTGGGTATGTCGGAAACCAGTACTAAAAACAATATAACAACCATTTCCGTTAAACTGGTTGAAAAGAGCAAACGTAAACTTGGTGTAACGGATTATGCCACCCTGACAAAAGATAAAATCATGAAACAGATACCGGGTGTTCGGGCACGAGCCGCTGCAACATCTATATCCGGTGGCGCAAATGAACCTATACAGTTTATCGTACAAGGAGCTGACTATGTAAAAGTTCAGGAAACAGCTGCTATGATTTTGCAAACCATACATCGGACTCCGGGAACTGCAGATGCCAAGTATTCAATCGATGATCCCCGTCAAGAGGTTCAGATAAAACTCGACCGGGAGAAAATGGCTACACTAGGTTTATCGGTAAGCGATGTGGGAATAGTTCTTCGAACTTCTTTAAATGGGAATGATGATTCAAAATACTCCGAAGGAAGTAATGAGTACAAGATTCGTATTGGTATCGACAACTTCGACCGTACAAAATCGGATGATGTATCCATGTTGACTTTTGTAAACAAAAAAGGAGAACTGATTGAACTGAAACAGTTTGCTGAAATAGGGTACGGACTAGGGCCTTCTGCATTGGAACGAACCGACCGTATCTCCTCCATAACCGTTAAATCGAATGTGATCGGCCGTCCATCAGGAACAGTAGGCTCCGAAATATCCACAGCCATTGCCGGTAAGATTCCTTCTGGTGTAACCATTAAACCGGGTGGTATGATGGAACAGCAAAGTTCGGCTTTCGGGAGTCTTGGGTTTGCCTTCCTGGCAGCTATTGTATTGATTTACCTGATCATGGTCATACTATACAATTCATTGACAGATCCTTTGATTGTTTTGTTCTCTATTCCATTGTCATTAATCGGAGCATTCCTGGCACTCGCACTGACCATGAACACCCTGAATATATTCAGTATTATCGGATTGATTGTGCTGATCGGTCTGGTGGCCAAGAATGCTATTTTACTGGTCGATTTCACCAATAAAATACGCAAGGACGAAGGATTAAGTACCTTTAGGGCCCTTATTGAAGCAGGAAAAGACCGTATGCGTCCTATCTTAATGACTACTTTCGCCATGATATTCGGGATGATGCCTATCGCTTTGGGTTCGGGTGATGGTGCTGAAATGAAAAACGGCATGGGTTGGGTGATCATTGGAGGATTAGCCAGTTCCATGATCCTCACTCTGGTGGTAGTGCCGGTGGTCTATTATATTTTCGATCGTATCGGCTATAAAGCACGTGTGCGAAGCAGAAAGAGACTGGTCAAAAAGGTATTAGCCAGACAGCTCGAAGCCAGCATAGCATAAATCGAAGTTACAGACAACGACTATGCTTTTAGAGTATAGTCGTTGTTGTTTTACAATCAATCCCTGATGCACATCAGGCAATAAAGCAACAGAATATGGACCAAATAGAAGAAAAAATATCAAGGATATTGAAGTATATGGGCATTCCTAACGAAGAGGTCAGGACGGATGCTTCATTTGTCAAAGACTTTGATTTTAATGAATTTCAATTCAACTGTCTGGTATATTATATAATTAATTATTTTGATATCCCTGTAAGTGAATGCGAATATCCACAACTTGCTACAATAGGCACTACAAAGAACTTTATAAGAAGTAAAAAAAGTATTTGACAGTTTTAGTTCGAATAAATAAAAAAAGCTATTAGTTATTAGCCATTGCATCCGAAAACAACATTTATTGTTGTATTTTTATCGTCAAAATCTAATAAGATATGAAACACAAAGATTTTCACCCATTCACCAGTATATCGGCTCTCAGACTATCATTAACGATAAGTATTCTCCTGGATGCCATTTTGTTTTTAGGATATATATACAATAAAAGCTTTGGTCAGATAAGCGGATTCAGGCTTATATTTTCTTTCTTTTCCGATTTTGTTATGTTTTACCTGCTGTATACGTTTAACTTTAAAACAATCCTGCAGAACTGGAAAAAGCCAATAAAAGGATGGATTATAATTGGAGGGTCACTGATCATTGCAATTGTTCTAAGTCTGTCTTTTTCGAAATTCGCCATTCAATTTTTACCGTCAATTCCTTTTGCTGACTCCTTTTTGTTTATTACAAACCTTGTTAAAGGCTTAATCATATATGTTATGGTCTTATTATCAACATTTTTATTCTATTCTGTTGATCAACGCCAACAGACTTTACTTGAAAATGAAAGACTCATTGCAGACAATATCCGTATTCGTTATGAAGTATTGAAAAACCAGGTTGATCCTCATTTCCTATTCAACTCATTGAATACGCTCGACGGACTTATTGGCATGGATACTTATAAAGCCCACGAATATGTACAAAATTTATCACAGGTATTCCGCTATGCCATCAGCAATAAGGAAATAATGTATCTCAATGAGGAACTTAATTTTACAGAATCGTATGCCCACCTAATGAAAATACGATATGGTGACAACTTTCAGATTAAGTATAAGATTGATGAGAAATATATAACCTGGTATATTATGCCTATCAGCCTGCAATTATTGGTTGAGAATGCTGTAAAGCACAATGTGATCAGTACCAAACATCCATTGGTATTAACCATTGAAACCACGTCAAACGATACTATTAAGGTATGGAATGCCATTCAATTAAAGAAAGAAGCTGAACAGGGCGAAGGTATCGGACTTGCAAACCTGCGTGAAAGATATCAACTCTTGTTCCAAAAAGAAGTATCTATCACCATGACGGACGTTTTCTGCGTGGAGATACCATTGATTAAAGAACTGAAAGACACTAAAATTAATAACAACCGAGATGAAAGCATTAATAATAGAAGACGAGCTTGTTGCGGGTCAGAATTTGCAACGATTAATTAGTCAGTTAGATGATGACATCCGTGTAATTGCCGTCTTGCAAAGTGTTGAGGAAAGCATTGAATGGTTTTCATTGAATAATACTCCTGATGTAGTCTTTATGGACATTCATCTGGCTGATGGTTCTGCTTTTTCTATTTTTGAAAAAGTACAAATCTCTTGTCCGATTATTTTCACCACCGCCTATGATGAGTATGCTCTAAAAGCTTTCGAGGTAAACAGTATTGACTATTTGCTCAAACCTATTAACCAGAAAAATCTGGAACGTGCAGTGGTAAAACTACGAAGCTTATCGACATCAAAAACGGACAATGCAGACATGATATCCAGTGTGCTTGCTGCTTTCAAACAAGCGAAAGTAGTTTATAAATCAAACTTTTTAATTCCATATAAAGATAAATTCATTCCATTGGCCATTCATAGAATAGCTTGTTTCTACAGCGAGAACAAAATGGTAAAGATTATTACCGAGGAAAATCAAGTTTATAATATCGACAGTTCGCTTGAAGATTTATATACCCAACTTGATCCCGCGCTGTTTTACAGAGCCAACCGTCAATACATTGTTGCTCATAAAGCTATCAAAGATATCTCAGTATGGTTTGGAAGCAAAGTATCTGTAAACCTATTTGTTACAGTCCCCGATAAAATCATTGTGAGCAAAGCCCGCGTTTCTGAATTCAAAGCATGGTACACGACCTGATTTCAATTACAAACAGACAAATCATTTGGTCTTTCTATCATTGAAAAAGTTTCAGGGTCGAGAAACTAAATATCCGGCATTATGCCAGGCACATTTCTTACATCTTCAAAAAATTACAGACCAACATGGAATCAATTTCATTTAAACGCGACAATACATTTACTGCATTCGTACAATTGGACACTTACGCTTGTACAGCCTGCTGGGAATGCATTAAAGCCTGTCCCAACAATGTAATTGACAAATCTTTTGTATTTATCGGGAATACCCTGATACATGAACATGTGCTTATGTACGATGCTGCTGCATGTACCGGCTGCACGAAATGTATGCAAGTATGTAAATTCAATTCAATTAGTATCAATATGTAATAAAAGAGCTGGATGATTTAAAATCATCTATCCATCACAACAAATAAGTTTCAATTAGCCAGCACTTTAATAACTATTTACACAGAAGAGGAAAGCATAATGCTTTCCTTTTCTGTGTAAATAGTTATTAAAACTTTGTTATCAGTTTATGGTTTACAAATTTATCATCCTCTTATTATCCTAAACAATATGGATATTATTGCAATAACCAATAGTATGTGAATGATACTACCTGCACTATACGCAAAAAAACCAATTGCCCAAATAATAATAAGTATTACGGCAATTAAATAAAGTAAATTACTCATATTCTTAATTTTATATATTATTAAATTGTAATATGGATTTTGTTCATCCATTTATTTTTTATGAATTAATTAAATGCAACAGCTAAATAAAAATTAATAACGCCATTGTTTGCATTCGGAACTGTATAGTCTGTACCTAAGAATGACTTGGTTTTACCTACTTTGGTCATTCCCCAATTATAACGTGCACCCATGGTAATTGCCCCGACATCCAATCCGGCTCCTAAAACGACACCTGCATCAATACGATTATAATCATTTACATCAATATTTTGTTCAAAGTTGAATAAATTAATGTTAGCCTCATTTTTCACTTTACCATCAATCAAATAGGCCACATAGGGTCCAAACTGTACATTAAGTAATTTAGTAACATTTACAACACATAACAAAGGGACTTCCAGATACGTTAAATTAAATTTAGCTGTACCATCAATAAGAAGGTTATTATAAGTAACAGTAGCACCTTTTGTTGTCACAGAAAATTCAGGTTGAATGGCAAAAGAATTAGTTATGGGTAATTTATCAAAGACCCCAACATTAAAACCGGCTATCATATCCGAACTTGAAGCATCGGACGTATATAAATTCGATAAATTCAGACCTCCTTTTACTCCAAATTGCATAGTCTTTTTATCCTGAGCCAGGCAAGGAAGATATGTCGCACTCATAAACATAAGCAAGACAGGAATTAAAACAATTGTTTTTTTCATATTGATTATTTTTTAATTTTATATTTAATAACACCGGACAAAGATACTTTTATTCAAATTCTGGCACGTTACATAATTCAATTGAAGATTTACATGATTCACACTTTTTCTTCCTTTTTGATTACCAACCAAAAAACAAGTTATCAGATTATTTTTCTAACTATCTTTTAATTCATTATAACCCGAAGTTAAGTTATTCAATGACTCACCAAGTTCATTCATATCAACGGTTAATGTAGTTTGTAAATTTTACTGCTCTGTATGAGTTTAGTCATACTATGTTGATTAAAGAGCAGATATTATCTCACGCAATTCTTCTTTTGATTTTGAAAGTTTCATTTGTAATCTCCCAAACATCTCATCTTTTTTGCCTTCTGTAAACATTAAATCATTATCAGTTAATGCTGCAAATTTTTGTTTTAATTTGCCTTTCTGTTCGTCCCAGGTTCCTTTTAATTCTGTTAAGTACATATTATTGTCTATTAAATGGTGAATGAATTATCACTTCACAAAGGTGGTATATTTATTCTTTTTTTGAATTACACAATTTCTGAAAAGACTTGCATTATTCACACATTAAAGATTATTTTATTTAAGACAGGAAAACGGATATACTCTTTTTAATTTAATGAAGAAAGAACGATAGATAGTAAAATAAGCTATAAATGAGCTTGATAAAACCTTTCAGTGATTAGAAGATAAAGTTCGCTAACAAAAAAAAGAACGTCCTTCAAAATTGTAAGACGTTCTTTTTTATCTATAAATTTTTATTGCTGTGAAATCAATTTCCCTGATTGGACAAGTTTTCCATTATCTAAAACACGGTAGAAATAAATCCCTGAATGAAGTCGAGTGGTTTCAAGAGTTGTCACTTGATTTGTAATGGACGTGCTAATTACAACTTTTCCCAATTCATTGTATAAATTTAGTTCATATCCGATATTTTTTGAAGCATCATTTAAAGTAATTGTAGTAAATGAATTGAAAGGGTTTGGAGCAATTGACATTACCTGATTGTTAGTATTGACAGAAGTTACATCAGTCAGTGAACAATTGGCAGGCATGATAGAAGTAATAGCAGCAGAAGTTAAAGCACCTGTAGTTGTAAGTGCTCTGCCATTAAGAATTACTCCGGTATTAATGGCACCTAATGCACCGTTATTACATATAATTGTACCACAGAAAACTGAATAATTATTTATACTCACTGCACCTTGGATCAACCAATAGACATTTTTAGCCTGAGCTCCATTTATCAAAAGCACTTTTGAATAAGTACTAGTGGTTAAAGCACCATTTATCTTAATTACAAATATGGCATCGGGATTACCTTGGGCATTGAGGTATAATGAATCGGTAAATACAGCTGCAGCCTTCATAATGTAAGTATGAGGAGTTAAAACCAGATTTCTTCCGAACTGTGCAGGATACAACAACTCAATGTCATCAGGTAAAACATTCAGATAATTATACACAGTAAGCAAATCGGCAGCACATTGCGCAGTTGTTCCATCAGGAATCGGATGAATTGCGCCTGTTACAAGCAGAGGATCAAATCCGGTGGTCAAACCTACATTTGTTCCTACACTCCCTGTTATTGTTGAAACTCCGGTATTGGATACCGGTCCGTCAGCAGAGAACAGGGTAAAACATGCAGTTGATTTAAGATCAGGTGCAGTTGGCCCGCTTAAATATGGACTTTCACAACCGGTAGGTGTGTAGGCAAATGCTCCATCGATAGTAATAGCTCCGACTGTAGAAAGGGCTCTTCCTTCAATGGTATCTCGCGTAGTTACAATAATAGCAGCGTTATTGGCTATAATTGTTCCTTTCATAGATGTCCCGGGTGCCAGACTTACCAAACCTTCAACCTTCCAATAGACATTACATGCCAATGCTCCATTTATTAAATGGATTTTAGATTCTGCATTTGCGGAGAAAGAACCATTTAGTTGAAAAATGAATTTTGCATTAGCATCACCTTGAGCATCCAATGTTAAACCCAGGTTCAATGAAGAAGCTCCGGTAACGGAGTATACTCCTGGAATAAGAGTTGCACCGTTTCCAAGCAAAGCAGCCGGGAAGAAAGTTGGTATGGCACTGTTTAATTGGTTATAAGCAATTAATAAATCAGCTGAACACTGTGCAGCTGAACCATCCTGGTCATGCATTACACCATTTACATTTCCAAAACCGGTACTTGATCCATTATTTGTACCTACATTACCGGTAAGTTGAGAAATACCTGTATTACTGACAGAGCCATTCGTTGAAAAAAACACAAAATTGGCAGCAGTTCCTAAACTTATTGACTGACCAAAATTTGCATTAGGCATTAAAAACAAGAATGCTGCTGTTAATGTAATTAGTAATTTTGTTTTCATTTCATAACATTTTTTTGTGTTATGAATAAATCTTCATAACAAAACAAAGGTAGAATCACTTTAGAATTAAAAGTTACAAAACTTTGGTTATAAGTTACATAATTCACAGGTTAGAAATAAACGAGATAGAGTTGTAAGATAAATCTCTCAATAAACAAGGGGGTGCTGATGACAAAAGAGGTTATCTGAAAAACAGACAACCTCTTTTGGTATATTTAAAATATCAAATGGTGAATAAGAACCAAGGAGTGTTTTTTGAGAAAGAAATAATAGCTTCTTTATCTGGTTACTTATTAAAATTCAGCATTCACCGACAAGCTGTTTGGGAATTAATGCTGGCGGTTTATCACTTCAAGGCCTGCATTTACCCAAATTTCCAGGTCTTTCGGATATTCCTGTTCAACATTATATTCTTTGTCGCGTTTTTTCCCAAGACGCACAATGACGGCGTCCAGTTGAGGGATCACTAAGATATATTGCCCTAACATACCTCGCATATTTACAATCTTCAGTCCATGATAATTAACCAGCCAGAACTGATAGCCATAGAAAGTACAAGGAACAGGTGGCCTCGCTGTAGTTTCTCCGGGTAGAAGTTTCCGGGTAAATTTAAGCCAGCTAGCCGGAGTAGTAGCTTCACGCAGATAGTTTGAATCCACCACCTGCTCGCCATCCCACATTCCTTTATTCAATATCAGCTGACCTAACCTTGCAAAATCGCGGGCATTGGTATTAAAGCAACAATATGCTTTTTCATGGCCATCCTTATGATCAAGCGACCATTGTGCATCTTCTTCAGCTTCAATTGGTGTCCATATTTTCTCAGAAGCGTAATCAGCAATGGTTTTATCAGTCGCTTTCTGAAGTACGAATGCTAAAATCTGAGATACTCCGCTTTGGTAATTAAAACGAACACCCGGCTTTTCAATTAGTTTTTCAGTCTGCACAAGTTTCCATAAATCTTTGCCATAATAAGCCTGGGTGGTTTTCGACATAAGCGAGCTATACGATTCATCCCATTCAACACCGGCACTCATGGTCAAAAGATCTTTAATTGTCAACACTTTGCCTTCATAAGAAGTCCATTGAGGTAAAAAATCACTAACAGGTTGATCAACATTTTTAATATAACCATCAGTAATAGCACAGCCTATTAACAGCGAAATAATACTTTTCGACATTGAAAATGAATTACTAAGGCTCAATGGAGTATAATTATACCAGTATTGTTCCAGAATGATTTTATTATGTTGAATAACAATATAACCAACTGTTTGGTATTTTTTAAAGTCTGGTGAAAATTCAGGTGCAATCTGCTTATTTTCTACGTCTGAAGCAAACTCCCAGGGATGTGGATTATCTGCTTTAACCACTCTGTTTTCAAAAATGGTATATTGATCTATTTTCGGCTTTAGATGGATTAACGCGCGACGAATATAAGAATTGGAAGGTATATACAGGAAAATAACAACACCTGCAATTACAATTAAAAACAGGAAGAGAACAGTTTTTTTCAATGCACTATTATTGAAAGGCTTCATAACAAATTAAAATTTTAAATTATTATATCCTGTTAACAGCTTTTGAAAAACAAAAATCATTTTCTCAGTCGATTGCAGAATGTTAGAGTTAGCACATTAAATTACGGCTAGCATTTGATATTTAATTCATTCAGTACAATACGAATTTTTTCATAGGTTGTAATAGTATTCGGTACCAGAGGTAACCGTAATTTATTTTCAATAAAACCCATTACGGCCAACATACTCTTTACACCGGCCGGATTACCTTCTACAAAAATCAATTGAATCAATTCATTAAAGTGCTGGTGGATTTGTCGTGCATTATCGTAATCGCCCTGTAAAGCCAACCTTACCATACGGCTAAACTCCCGGGGGAAAGCATTACCAATAACAGAAATAACACCTACGGCACCCAAAGTAATCAAAGGAAAGGTAATGCCATCATCTCCCGAAATAACCATAAAGTCTTTCGGTTTATTTTTGATAATAACATCTATTTGGGGAAAATTACCGGAAGCTTCTTTCACAGCAACAACATTATCAAATTCTTTTGCCAGTCGTAACGTTGTTTCAGCAGACATATTAACACCGGTACGACCCGGCACATTATAAAGAATGATTGGAAGTTTAGAGGCTTTGGCTATAGCAGCAAAATGCTGATACATACCTTCCTGGGAAGGTTTATTATAATACGGTGTTACTGATAGTATAGCATCGACTCCTTTAAAATCAGCAGTTTGTAGTCTTTCGACAATAGCTTTGGTATTGTTTCCACCAACGCCAAGCACAATAGGTAAACGGCCTGCGGCTGTTTGAATAACAAAGCGGGTTATATCTTCTTTTTCCTGATCGGTAAGTGTAGGAGTTTCTGCAGTAGTTCCACATACTACCAGGTAATCAGTTCCGCCTTTTATGAGATGCTCAACCAAACGGGCTAAGGCGTCGTAATCAATCGATTCATCATTTTTGAAGGGTGTTATCAATGCGACACCCATTCCTGTCAGTTTATTATTAATCATCGGTAGAAGGAATACAATTTGTTTGCAAAAGTACAGTTTTAATCTGTAGTTTGTATGCTTTTAAGGTAAAAAATAATCTGATTATAGAGGTAAGTTTCATCAACCGTGCTTTCTGACAGTTCTGATGATTCGGTTTGAGTTCGTACTTTTTCTACATCTAATGCAAAATCATAGATGGGTAAATCTGTTTTTCGTATTCCAGTTTTAAAAGATGCATTAGCATACGTGGCCAGATATTCCAATGGGA
>Ga0302204_1000111_pt1 | contig 30120 bp, 28 predicted proteins | sample II_Fen_E1_2_FD_194578 | JGI IMG/M metagenome (GOLD analysis project Ga0302204, IMG submission 194578) | Peat permafrost microbial communities from Stordalen Mire near Abisko, Sweden - II_Fen_E1_1 | ecosystem: Environmental > Terrestrial > Soil > Wetlands > Permafrost | place: Sweden: Abisko...
TAACATTGGCAGTGATGGTACCGGCGGTTATATCGCCGGTAGTTGAAACATTGCCCTCATTAATCCACTTTGTACCGTCCCAACGTGCAACGGTTAATGCTTTTAGATAAGGTGGTGTGGCAGCACTGGTTTTATTCACATCCCAGCTCAGCGTAACCTGTCCGGTGGAAGTTCCAATGGTTTGGTTTATCACCCAGTATTCTTTGTCGCTCACCTTCACCAGTGGAGCCTGTAACAGAGTATGTGTATACCCTGCATTGTCCGGATTAGTATAAATGTAACGTGCTTCAAAGACGTCGGTAGCATTGGCAGAACCCGAAACGGCTGCAGGGCGGTAGAAGCCGCCATTACCAATAGGAAAAGTGAATGCATTACCCACCTCGCTCACAAAGCCATCCACAAAACTGTTATCCGAAGCATTTACGCTGGTGGCACCGGCTTCAAACAGTACCATATTCATAGCTGTTTCGGGGGTAGTTTGTAAACTGGTTACAATCCCTTTCTTGAAGTCAGCCTGATGAGCCACCTTAATGTTTTGCTCCAGGCTATAGGCTCCTGCTGCCAACTTATTGTTAAACTGCAGACTGTAAAAACGCGAAGAACCTGTACCCGTAATATGCTGTTGGGCAGCACCTGTAAATTGGCTCAAAGCCGGATTGGTAACCAGCGTATTTACAAAATCAACGTTACCGTTGTTTGTAAAGTTTTTACTATACAAGATTGTGCCATTGTTTACCAACGACCCTGTAGCAGCGTTAACAAAATCCATCCCCACATACTTTTGAGCCGTAGGGTACACCCAGTTGCTACCTATGTTGTATTCCGCCTGCTGAGCCATAGCTGCAACATGGAAAAAGATTAGCAACCATAATACCAAAATGTTTTCTCTTATTCTCACAACGTTCTGTATTTAAATTATTTGATTAAATTATTTCTCCCATCTTCTATCTGCATATTCTCTACACACATAGCTAGTCTATTTTCTATCTTTGGGCTATTGTCCATCATGGTTTTGCTCTTATTAGCTTCATTTTCATATTCCAAACTAAGGTTAGTACTCATATCAGATCTTATTATTCTCATTTCTAACTTTAATGCGAATTCAATTGTAACTCATGGGATAAATGCACATATCTAAACATTAACCGGATAAATTCGGCATACCTCTCTTTGTGTGAACTATCTAACTCCAACTTCGAAGCCGATTCAATTAGTACCCACTGGCTTCCAATCATATTTTTTCTCACAAACAATGGAAATAAGTAAGCAATAATAATTAATGATATGTTTTTTTTGTAGGCTATATTCTGATAAACAGTCTTGTAACTCGTAACTATTTACTTGTAACTACTTACAATAAAACATAAAAGCATTCTTTAACAAATCTGTTTTATTGCATAATGCAAATTAAGTGTAATATCTGTATATAAATTTCAGGGTTTTCTTGATAAATATCAAGAAAACATCCGGTTCTGATAAACCAAGCTCAACAACTTGCATTTTCATTCGGCTCGTCCGGTTATAATTTGCCCAATCAAACCTATTTCATCAGTTTGTGGTTTATAGTCTGTAGTTTGTGGTAATAGCATGTACGCAAGCCACAACATCGCAAGCTCCGGTACAGCCACCTGTTGGTAGCATCCGGAGCAGCGATCTGTTACTGTAGGTACCAGATTCTAATTTAATCGAAGGACATGATTTGGTTGGTTGGAAATTTTTGCACGAATACGGCTAATGCATTCTGCCGTACAACCTATATAATTTGCTATGTGAGCCAATGATACTGATTTTGCTAATTGAGGTTGCTCTACCAACAAGGTTTCATACCGCTCTGTGGCACTCTTTTCCTGCATGTCCACTAGCCTACTCTCAAATGCAGAGAGCAAACACACAATAATGAGTTCTTCAATTTTCCAAATTACAGGATACCGGAGTTTGAATTTGTTAAGCATGCTCCAATCAAACTCATAAACTACAGCATCAGATAATAATTGAATACTTACTGAAGAAGGTACTTTTAGTGCCGAGCTTTGGTATGAATCAACAAATTCATTGGGAAAAGCAAAAAACATGGTCATTTCACGCTTTCCTCGCCGTTGAAATAAACGTGCAATTCCCTCTTTAATATAATAGCATTTCGTAGAAACCTCACCTTCTGACAACAAATAGGTGCCCTTAGGCAATTTTCTCATTTTAAACAAATCAAAGAACTCTTGACCTGCTTGTTCTTCGAACTCTATAAAAAGAGCATACAACCTATTAGTGTGAGGGTGCATGTAATTGTTTTTAGCAGCTGAAGATCTAATACATTCCTTTAGTAGTTGTGAAATCATAAACTGTCGGATTAAATAAGTTAGTAATAAAAATTAATTAACTAATTCAAAACATCGGACAGACTCTCAAATTGAACTTATCAAATAACTAAAGCGCACATTATAAACTAACTTCTCAGCAGCATGTACATGCTGAATTTAATTTGTAGTAATTAATGTAGTTTTTGGTAGTTATTATTTTTACTCTACATAAGTTCAGAATAATCAGGTGTTATCCGGTTTAAACTCCACTAACGTAAATATTATGTAGGTTAAATTGACATATGGCATACGAACATAAATGAAACAAGAAAATTGAAAAATTAGAACATTATTGAAACATTTGACCGTAATTGCATATAATTGTAGAAAAACAGACAAAAAAGCCCGAAAACAACTAAACATTTTTGATTTTTTCCATGCAACAATAATGTAGCAATTAGTACTGTATTTGATAATTAGTAAATTAAAATCAATTAGCATTTATATAATTTTATATTGAAACAAAAATATAATCTGATTTTTTATAATAGTTATTGCAACCATACAAAGCAAGAAATTCGTTCGTTACATATTATTAAAAACAAAAGATATTCATTAAAATAGATTATCACTTAACAAGAACCTCTGATTAAATTATCTCACTGGGTTTACTTGATTTTTTCTTGCAATTCCAATTGAAGGGCTTTTGACAACGATCGTCCACAATCGGATTGCCAACTTATTACAAAACGAAGTGGTACATTGATTTTAATGACATTATAGAAAGCAGAAACTGTATCAGAAGCACATAAATAGCACTTTTGATACAGCCTCTTTGTTGTGACATAACCAAAGGCAATGTCAGGGTGCAGAATTATATGTATAGTGAACGAGAGTATATTGCTGAAAAGATACGCAACCTTGTATTAAACACATGCATTGGATGTATCATGATTGCCGGGGAAGCTTTCTTTGTTCTAATGAGGAGACTCTCCTCATTAGGCTATGAGTTGCCTCCTCATTAGGATGAAGGGATACCCATCGGGTACCTTGGTTTAGGGGAAAAAACAAGATGCTCCGTTAGGAGCAATATTCAGGATAGTAATATTTATTTCATTGAAACAAAAGCGTAGAAGTGTTGCTGAACATCATGTTAGAAAATTGCTTTGGAGTTTTGGTCAAATTAGTGGTTAATAATAACCGCTAACTATTGACCATTACTCATATTGATCTCATATCGATAATAAAAATGTTATCAGATTTTCTTCTTGCTTCAGATTTAACTTTTTACGCAATCGCGTGCGAGCAGTCCGAACACTATCAACAGTTAGAAACATAATTGCTGCAATGTCTTTTGTAGATATATTAAGCTTTAAAAATGCTGCTAGCCTCAACTCGGCCGGAGAAATTGAGGGACAGTAAAGGATAAGTTGCGTAAAAAAATCAGGATGAACTTTCTTAAAGTACATATCAAACTGATTCCAAGCTTCTGCTTTCAGTTTCTCTGATATTTCGTCCTTCAATTCGGATAACAGTAACTTCAATTTATAATCCTGCGAACCATATTTACTCTCAATTTCAATCACTTTTTGACGTATTTTCGTATTGAACTCATTATTTTGCACAATATGCATAGCCGTATTTACCAAATCTCTATTTTTTAAATCAATAGCTGTTTTAAATGAATCAGACAGCATAAGCATAGAGCGAACTCTGGCTATTAATTCAATTTTATCAATAGGTTTTCTTATATAATCAGTTGCCCCGGCTCTAAATGCCTGCTGCAAATGATCAGAGCTAACCATTTTACCAGTTAGCATTATCACTGGAGTTTGGCTGGTTTTTTCGTCTTTTTTTAGCAATTCAATTAGTTCAAGCCCATCCATAACAGGCATGTCCCAATCGGAAATAACTAAATCAGGATAAAATTGAAGAGCAATTTTAAGTGCATCTTTACCATTATTCGCCCTATAAAATAAATAATCAGATTTAATCTCTTCAAAGCAATCTACGATAATATTTAAAGTAGCGATATCGTCATCGACAATTAAAATTTTATGTAACTTCATAATAAAAAATTAAGTAAGTAGGAATAACATTCTGATTACATTGTAAATATACAACAACGTTCAGCGCTCTGCTTTTTGAGAGCAATATGCATATGTAACTATTTTACTTGAACAGCTTAAAAGCGACTCAGGCATTCACATAATTTAAACTTTTAGAAATGGTTTCGTTTTGCATTAGCGGATAGTCGGAAATCAAATCAATCTGAAAACTAACAGTAGTGCCTATACCCACTTCCGAATACAATGATATTTCACTACCGTGTGCTTCTACTGCCATTTTACAAAATGCCAGGCCTAATCCCGATGATTGAATAATTTCATTATTAGGTTTGTTTATTGTTTCAAACTTATTAAACACACTGGCAAGTTTCGTTTTCTCAATCCCAATTCCATTATCCATTATCTTAATTAGCACAGCATCTTCGTCCACCTTACTTACATCAATCTTAATAAAACCTTCATTTTGAGAATATTTGATTGAGTTAGACAATAAGTTTGTGATCACTCGCTCCATAATACGATTATCAACACTTACAAAGTACTTAAATTGGGGCTCATAAATTAATGTAAGATTTTTTTGTTCTATAAAAAGTTTTATATTTCCAATCGCATCTTCAATTATATCGTTTAAATCGAACTCCCCTTTACAAACTTTTAAAACATGGTTATCGGTTTTATAAATATCGAGAATATCCATCACTTGAAATTGCATTTTTCGGGTAAAACTATTTACCAAATTGATAATTTCGTGTTTTGGTAAGTCTTCTTTTATGTTCAGCAACACATTAAGTGGGATCTTTAAATCGTGGACTATCATATGAGTAATTTCTTCTTTTGCTCTGCCAAGATTTTCTTGTGATTCGAGCTCTGCTTCTAATCCGGCAAATTTTAAGTGTTCAGCTAAAAGAGTAAGAGTAATTACCAAGATAAAAATCAAATATCCAATTTGAAAGAAAAAGGTATCAAAGTTATTTACCTCTTTCCAATAACTATAGGCCTGAGAAATAAAAAGCGAACCAAAAATAATGAAAAGGAATAAAGTAAAATTGCTATGTGTTCTAAAATAATGCTTAATTAGCACAACAAATGTATGCATACATAAAAGCAGAGTAATCAACAGATCAAAAAGCAAATTTTTAGATAAGTCGCCTACCAAATAAGCTGTTGTCTCATTGAAATAACTTTTATAGAACGCAATTCCTGTGATTTTACTCCAATAAAATCCTGTCGAAGAAAACGAAATACAAAAAATAAGCACAGCAGTCAAAAAAACATAGAGACAAATGAACTTCTTATAGACTATTTTTGTGTAAACTGTCAAATAAATTATTCTGGCAAGACCTGCAATTTTAAAGGAAATAAAAAGCATCTTATTTGCAAGCATATAGCCATCAACTGTAGTAGCTCTCAATGTGTAGATTAAGCCTATTTGAAAACTTGCTATAAATAATGCATATAAACCAAAACTCACATTTAAAGCCCGTTGACTAGAGACAAAACCAACAAGCAAGTGCTGTAGCCCAATATAAACAAATATACCTGCAAATACAGCTAAAAACGGAGATGTGACACATACAGAAAAGATATCCATTTATAAATTCAAGATTAATAATAAGTTAGATTAATAGCCTATTACGGGTGCAACATATAATAAATTAAAGGCAGAGATTATTCATACTTAAATAAACAGTCACCACTTATTCGGATTGATCATATCTATCAAATACATATATTTATCTTTATCCATTTCTCTAATTGAGACTTTCAACTCCGACAGCCAACTTGAATTTATCTTTCTGTTTTTTTCAAATTCAGTAATCAGCACTCTTAGTTTTGTAACTTCAAATAGCTGAGTTTCTGCCAACATTTGATAATATCCAACTATATTTTTTTTCTCATTATTTGTAAGATTAATCTTAACATCAGGGGCACATTGATTTGAGCCTTGAATTTCATGAGCCAAAATACCTTTTAGATTACCATATGGTAAAGTAAACCAAATAACATGATTAAAGTTCTTATCAGATTCAAATCCAATCTCTCCTTTATGAGCTTCAATTACCATTTTGCAAAATAATAGACTCAGCACATCAGAACGACTATCGTAAAGATCTGAATGTAAACTCTGTAATACACGAGTGTAAGTAGATATCCTTTCTTCTGATAAACGGGCTCCTACGCAAGATATTTTCACAAGTAATTTTCCATCCTGCAACTGATTTATAAAGATCTCAATTACTGAATTTTGATTTATAACCTCTGCGAAACTACCAAGAAAATTCACAAAAGCCCGTTCAATTACATTCTCATCGACATTGACATTATAATCATCAGGACAATTCAGTCTGATATCTATATTCTTCTCTACTAAAATTAAATTAAGCCTAAGCACAGAACAGTCTATTATCCGCTTTAAGCTACAAAATGATCTGCTCAATTTGATTTCACTCTGATCATACTTATAAACATCAAGCATATTAAATACAGCATTTTGAATTTTAAATGCTGAAGATTTTACATTACTAACTATTGCTTTTTTTGAATCAATGGATGTTATTTTACTCAACATATCCAAGGGTTCTTTGAAATCGGTCACTATAAAATGTATAATCTCATCTTTAAATAATCTCATTTTCTTCTGTTGTAAAATAGAAGTGTGCACAGCTTCTTTATTTTTTATTTGTAATGAAATAAAAATACTAACCGATATTATTAGAGTCAGACTACAAAACTCTAGTAGCGGTATACTCATTGTAACAGCAGTTACAAAAAATGTACTTATCATTAAGAGTGTTTGGGACCCAAATATTATAAAAAGGATTTGTGTCTCATTTTTTTTATAACTTCTATAGTGCTCACCCAACAACTTACATGTGTACAATATAACAAAGGGTAAAGACAAAAAATAGGTAACTGCCGAAATTAAAAATTCGTTTTCAAGAAAAAACGCCTGCAGTTTATTGAGAAATTGGCGATCAATATAAAAAACCGAAATTACGTCAAACAGAAAAAAGAGATTGAGTGTAAAACAAGTAATAGAAAGCGCAACTGCAAACCAAAAAAGTAGTTTGTAAAACTTATTTGTATAAAACGAAACGAATATAACCTGCAAAATACCACTTAAAGTGGGTGCAAGCGATAGGTATTTAAAATAACCGTAAAAATCTTCTTGTGACTTCGAGTCATACACCTTTATTAAAGCATATTCATACAATGCCCACAATAAAATTAAAAGACTGAAAATACCAGACATTCCCTTACTTTTCGAATAAAGACAAAGTATAACCTGCGGCAAGCTGGCAATTGCAAAATAGCCGAGGAAAATGTAAAAAAGTATCGATAAATTCATTTAATTCATTATTGATTTAAGATTCAAACTTCATTCTATAAGATTTATCACTTCTATCAAATATTTCATTTAGCTTTACAAAGAAAAATTATATTTTCGGAAACTGTATACAAAAAGTTGTGCGAAATTATAAAATCAAAAATTCCGTACAACTTTTGGCTATATTTTCGGATTTTGTGCAATTATCCTGTAAAAAAACTACATAAAAAGTAGGTTAAACTATTAAATATAATACATAATACTACAAAATATTTTCGATTCAGTAGATATAATCCGCGCTCATTCCAATAAAAAAATTAGAAAGTTGCAAGTATGTGGATATGCAATCATTAATTATACGATACATTTTGCCGTTCTGAGCGAATAAAAAATAGTAAAGACAGAACTATGTTACACGATATACAACATTGATACATTCCCAGAAAGGGGCAAATAAAAAGTAAAAATAAAAAAATAAATATGAATCCGGTTATCAAGAGTTCTATAAAAAAACATTTATTGCGATAAAGAAACACATAAAGCATAGTTATGCAAAAAGAAAATAGAATAACCAATTATAAAACACACAGTATCAATATTAATAAAGTTTTGCATCTACCTTCGAATGCCCGTGCATGTCATTCAAATCAATATCCAAAAGTTGCTCCTTAGTCATTACGTTCTTCTGAAAGAATGCCGGAGTAACTCCCGTCATTTTTTTAAAAGTACTATAAAACGTTGTTCGTGAACCAAAACCCACCATGTCCGAGACTTGATCTATGGAGTATTTTAGAGAAGTGTTATTTTGGAATATTCTGCAGGCATCTTTTATCCTATATGAATTTACATAATCATTGTAGGTCGTATTGAGGTTGTTATTAATATATTGCGATAGATACGTAATATTAGTTCCCAGCATTCTAGCCACATCAGATAGCGAAAGGTTCTTCTGAGTGTATATTTTCTCGTCATCAAATAATATAACTAGCTGATTCTCCATTTTGTTTACAGTCTCTATTTGGTCTGTACTTAATTTCATGCCCTTATTTTTTTCTTCTTTTTCCAGACCCCTCAAAATCATATTTACCTGTTTCAAATGCTCTATTTTAAGCTTACGTTTTTTTTGATATATATAGATTACAAGCAAACAGAGTACAATTAGCAATATAAATTCAGTTATTATCCAAAAGAACTGAGATTTAATTATTTTTCCCTCATCTCTCTCTTTATACAGATAACTTCGTAGCGATTCCTCAGCTTGGGCAGTAATCAACAATATTTCATCGGCTTCTTTTTGGACGGAGACTAAGCTTTTATCTAAACTATCGGTAAAGTTCAAATTCTGAGTCAAATAATAATTTGCTTTAGCAATATTATTGGTCTTATCATAGAGTTGACTCAATAACCTTGTTGAATTCACCACATAATCTTGGCTTCTTATTTCTAGCGCCATTTGATACGTACTCTCTGCATATTTAATTGCGTGTTTTATATCATGAATTAAAACGTACAACTTAGAGATTTCTAACAAACAAGAAATTGTCGTCATATCATCTTTTAGCTCTTTGCTGCGCTGCCAAGTAAGTTTGTAATAATAAATAGATTTCGAATAATTTTGTATGTCTTTGTAATAAATAGCCATAATATTGGCATCATACACATACATGTCTTGAGTTAGTGCTTTTGATGCTGAAACTGTTATAATTGTTGTATCTATTGTAGTAGAAGCCTGTCGTTTCATTGCCTCCAACCCAAGACTTCTGTATAGCAGGATACTATCAGGTAAGCCCTTAAAAGCAAATACTTTTGCTAAATACAAGTAATTTTGAGCCTCATACAACGGAATTATCTTCTTTCGAATAACTAGAGCCTTATGAAAATATACACAAGCAGAATCATACTCTCCAGATGCTCTAAATAAGATTCCGATGTTGTTTTGACCTACTGAGATAGCAAAATTATTATTTTGTTTGCGGGCAATACGAATAGCCCGTAAATAACTTTTTTTTGCCTGTGGAAAAAGCTTATTGGCATAAAACATATTTCCCATATCAATATGGAAATACGGATTTTCATTTTCAAATTTTTCATGCATAATCATGATTTTTAAGGCTTTGTTATAATAGGAAATAGCCTTAACAGCCTCGCCCTTTCTAAAAGAATAAAGTTCCGAAAGTTTTAAATTAGCATCAAATTCATTATAAGACATCTGCTCTTTGTGATATAGATCGATGATACGGTCATAATAATAAATAGCAGAATCAGGATTAGTGGAATACTGGCGCTTAATGTTCATTCTCAGATAGTTTATTTCTTTAGAAACAAGCTTAGAACTGGACTCTTCGCTTTTCCAATCTGTATTTTCAGGAGCCTCTAACTTATTTTTATTGCAATTAGTTAATGCAAATAAACCAATTGCAATAAAAATAAGATATATAAAATTATTACAGTAAAATATATTTCTGTTCATTAAATGGTTATACGTTAATTGTTCTAAAACGATACGACACTCTATTATAAGTATATGTAATTGAATAGTTTATTTTGCTATTTACCACAATTTTATCCCATTATGGGGAGAGATAAGTAAACACACCAACATTGACACCAAAACTGGATATTGAGTTGAACTCAGGCAAGAAAAATGGGTTCAGCCATTGTTTCAAAATGCGCTGTCATCCGACATTTAGAAATCTACATGCTTTAACGAAATAAAATCCATAGTTCGAATTTATGAATTATAAATGAGAAAAATATATCTTGGACAAGATATGCATATTTATCGTATAACCAATCAAAAAAAATCACAAGAGAGAAATCACGTTACAAAGTACGAGATTATTCTCGAATTATTAAAGCATTTTGAAACGAAAAACAAATTTTCAGAATGAATCTGTTATCTGCCCTTAACGGCATTGAATTAGTCACTATTAGTAAAACGGACGAAAAGTTAGTGAATTACCAATAAATCAATCGATATTTATTTCCTTTTTTTTATTGTGGCGAGTAGACTTCAAAATTAAACAAGATAATTATTTTATTTTTAGCCCACACTGGTTTACAGCCATTCTGGCAACTAAAGAATAATGCCCTGAAAACCACTTATGACTTTTATGCGTTTTCATTTTCTAGGGGCAGCATAAAAGTCACAACAGGTTTTCAAATTAGGGACATCGGACACAACACATTTTTTTCTCGCCTGACACTTCGAGTCCCGGTATCCACTCAAAAAAAAAGCGTTGTGACAGCGCTTGATAATGTTGAAAAGTAAGAATAATTTTTTAGAAAATAATTATTACTTTTTTAGGATACCAATAACGAAAAATTATTTCCTGCTTTCCAACATTTTAAAAAAAATCAAGGTTTATGCTTAATGTATCAACCCGAAAGGAATGCCCCAAAATAATATGCCTGTTTTTAGAGACTATTTTTCTGGAAACAAAAAAACAGGCAACCTATTTTGAATAGGGACTGCGGAGAAACTACATTCAGCGGACGAATTATTTCGCTTGCGCTCGGAATAAAAATAATTCATCCGCTAAAAGAAGTTTCGGGTTATAGAACTCCGTATAAAATAATATATGTTTACACTTCGTGTTGGGGATAAGGAGGTGTTTATTGTCTGGCTACTAAAAATTAAAAAAAAACGGAAATAACTTATTCAGGCTGGATTCGCCCACCTAAAGTTAGTTCCCGCTTTTCTATAAATGAAAAAACAATAGTTCTATCATTTTCAGTTTGTTGAATTCTGGATTCTTCTTACAGTTCCACTTTCATTAGTAAAACTAAAACTCAGCTTAAATTCTTGATTGAAATTATCGTATATGGTAATGTCAATTACTTGTTGAACCAGACAGAGCGAAGTGTAATATAAGCGGAATACTTCACTGTCTAATTCATAGGAGTCATTTGATACAAATGTATTCCCTTTTTCGTTTTGGAGAAGACCTTTGCCTTCTAATTGAAAAACGTTGATATTATATTTGGCACCTTGATACCTGCCGGAACGATTTAGTTGGCAACGGATTTCCACAGTCTCACCCGATTTAATTGTGGTTTGCACCGGCATAGTGGTGACCGTAAATTCATACATCTGCTGAACATCCAGCTTGTCATTACATCCTACGAATAGCAACATCATTGCGGTTACTATGCTAATTATAGCTGTTTTTTTCATAAAAGCTTTGTTTTAATTGAGAATGATTTTAAGACCTGTACCCAGTTGAGTTGAAAACTTACCTATAGACGAACCCCATAAGATACGCTCACGGGCATTAACAAGAAGGATAATGCGATCGGTAATAAAAGTTTCAAGCTCCAGTGTCAATGCACCTCCATACAAAAGGACATCCCTGTTAAGAAGAGTTGCTCCATCAAAAAGTATTTTATTTCCCCAATTACTTGTTTCGTATCCTATCAAACCCGATGTACCAATGGATAGAAGTAAAGTCTTGCTTGGATCGGAAAGAAAACTATGGTAATAACCTCCTTCGGCTGTAAATTGAACTACCGGAATTTGTATTTGCGAGTAATCAAGTTGCTTTTGCGCAAACACAGCTCCTATAACCCAACGACTATCGTTTTGTGTATAGGTTGCAACAGATACACCGGCATAAAATGCCTGTTGAAGATTAATTCCATTCACACTTCCCAGAGTAACTTGAATACCTTGTTGTCCGGGTAAGTAACGTTGTGCAATGACGTATCCACATGAAGTAATACATACGATAAACATTAATATTGACCTTTTCATATCACTTAATTTTTAATTCATTGACAAGTTTTGCTTTAACTATATCACTGTTCCCCACCGTAAATCGTTGATGACGACCGCCATTTTTCTCGTTTAGTTCTACAACAAATTCTTTGTCATCCGGAATGGTAAATTTATCCAAAACAAAAACGGTTCGTTCACTGCTTTTTCCGCCCACACGGGTGACATAATTAAATGCCCGAATTGGGAAAATAACCGTTTCTTGAATGGCAGTGCGTTTCATGACTTTTTTATCTATAATCTTGAAGGTAATAAAATCCAAATCAAAAGGGACATTGGAAGAATTATTAATTTGAGTATAGAAATAAAGCAGTCCATTATGCGTGTAAATGCCCTTGAGTAGATACTGAATGCCAAAACTCAGACTACCAATTTGATTAATTTCTCTCCGGTCATTCTTATAAATTGATTTCATAATCAGATGCACCATCATAGGAGATTCATTCCCCAGTTCCTTGAGATAGACTTCGAGTGCATTATTTGGATGAGACACCGTATCACCATCATGTATAAAATCCTTCATTTCCACGCTCATTAAGAGCGGCTCGTTGGCATACTTTACGTTGAAGGTATAAAAGCTTCCTTCTTCAGTAATCACTGAAAAATTGGTTTCCATTTTAAAATTTCGAACAGCAGCTTTTACCCGAATAACGTTTTCCGCCCCATCGGCTTTACCTGCAATAATATTGGTGGAACCTAGATCGATATACCGTATAGCTGAGGGGAAAATAATGTGGACGGTCTTGTCAAAAGTAACTTCCAGCCCGTAAGGAGGAATCATTTTGTCGTAGGTGATTTTCTTTGTCAATCCTTCATAGAAGTCACCTTTAGTTGTTTGTGCCTGAATGAGTGCAACGACGCCAATCAGTAGAATGAGCAAGAATCTTGTTTTTTTCATTTTAATTTGGTTGTTTGTGAGAAGCGAAGCTTCTCAAATTTAACGACTTGTTGAATAGCTATTCTTGATTTATTAGCAGTAAGACTTTATATCCGGCTTTTAATTTAACTGTGATGGTTTGGAATTTTTTGGACAAGTATTGAGAACCGCTTTGGATGAACCCTTTTCCCAATCCGGATACCAGCTGTTGACTGGCAGATTGATTAAAGGAAACACTTGAACCCAAATTTGAACCAATATTCCCCGCCATTTCTTTAAGGGCATTTATTTCCAACGAGCCCGGTATAAAAATTCCTTCCTGACCATCTGTATCATAGACCGTTAATTCTACTGGAATAATTGTTCCCGAGTATTCCAATGATTGAATCGAAATATCCAACCGATCGCCTTGAATTTTGACTTCACCTGAAATCATCGTATTTTGAGGAATAAGAATTTTTCCAACTTGCAAAGGTTCGAGCAATCGTAATCGGACACTCTGACCATTTATTAGCGAGCAATTCTCATGTACACAAGCTCTAATTGTATTCCTGTCTTCCAGCAAACCCATACCAAAGGCTGTATTAAATCCATTATTATGCGGTTTCTTATTATTACCAACTCCAAGGGAATCTAATGTTTGCGGCAAACTCGATACTGTTTGCTCGATTTGTTGGTTGATTCTAGAAATCTGCCTTTTTTTCTTTGTACTCATCAGCAAAGAACCAGTTGATTCCTGATTTTGCCTACCCATTGTCTGACCCTGATTTTGCCCTTGCGGAATATACTTAGCGGCCATTTGATAGGATTTTTCCATCAATTCAATTTGGTCTGCCATAGCATTTTTACGACTATCATTATCATGAAACCTTGCCGATAGATCATCTTCCACCTTTTCATTCACCTTTCTATTATCAGGTTTTTCTCCAGATGATTCGAAGAAATTACCCAAATTATGGTTTATTTGTCTATAGGCATTGTTCGAACTTTGAATCTTTGAAATAGGCTGTCTCGTGCTTGGAATACCGCTTCTGCCGGAATGGTTTATTTTTGATTCCGATTCGTTATCCAACTTTTTGTCATCCGAACTTTTCATTTCTTCACTGAACATGGAAGCCATACTCTGCAACGAATGTTTCTGATCACCTTGGTCCTCTTCCATTTTTGCTTGCTCAAAAACTGCTTTTTTATCCCCTGCCAACACATTGGTTTTTGGCATCGGAATAGTGGTATTAAAACCTTTTAGTTCTTTTTCTTTCTTCGATTTTGAAGGAGAAAAAATACACCACATACAAATACCGAAGACGATAAACATCAATGGAAAGATGAGCATTTTCTTTTGCCGCAACTTTTGCTCAATCGTTAACGGTTCATCTTGAGGTTTGTCCCCCTCCTTAGTTTCTTTCATACTGTCTTAAAATTTATTCTGTAAATACTATCGGTTACATGTAGTTGTAGCTGATTAATATGTTCAATCTTGATTTGCTCCCTATCCGTTTTGTTGATATTATAAATGGAAGAAAAAGAGGTATAGAGTGATACAATTGCGAAAATGGTGCATAGAATCAATATTGAGACAAGTCTTTTCTTCGGTGAAAGAAAAGCACAATAGTTTTGCAATTTTTCTTCTATCCTACTTCTTAATTGAAAAACTCTTTTTGTTATTTCGTTTTTCATTGCTTTATCTGTTTATGACTTTCAGGTCTTTATTTTCGATTATTTCAAAATTTTCAATGCTAAACCCTTGAGGATTATTATCACTTCGCACTGAATTCAATAACTGGCATTTGGTTATTAAGCTGCGCTGTGTCACATTACTCTCACGAATAATCATTTGCCTGGCATAGGTCATAACCTGATACGGGTACTTATCGAAGTTGCAAATCACACTATCCACCTGAATGGTTTGATTGATATTTCCAGAAACGATTCTGGAAAAATACCCTTTTTCCGACAAATCCGAATAATAGTCGAATGCACTTTTATCAGAAAGAAACAAAGCCCTTTTGATGTTACTTTCTATCGCTTCCTTATCGGGTGATAGGGTGAAGAAAAGTTCATGAAACCGTTTTACATGTTCGCGGGCTTCCACCGGTCTATTTTGTGATAAGTCCTGCGACAACGCCAACATCAGGGACTTTCCGCTGTCTAGTACATAAATTTTCTGACGTTGTACTTCTGCAAAGTTGTACGAGCTCCACACCGCATATCCGGTAATGGCAGCACACAAACACAGAAAAATAATGCTGAAGAGTCGGATCTGCTTAAAACTTGATTCTATATTTTTTAATGATTTGAATTCCATTTGTCTTTTTATTTAAAAAGTTATTTTCCAAGTAGTCGACCGACTACATTTCCAGTTGCGGCTCCCGCTACACCTCCTGCTATTGATCCGGCTTTTCCTGCTGTATTGCTGACATTCCGTCCATAATTTCCCATTCCTCCTGCTTGAATAATCCATCCTGCTACTGTTGGAATAGTGAAGTATCCGATGATTCCAATAATCAAAAAAATGATGTACACAGTATTGGATGCATCGATGGAGTAATTGGGATTATTCTGCAATTCAGAAATATCGTTTTGCAACATCAGTACTTGTATTTTAGCAAGGATGGTACTGAATAAATCGGATACCGGAAGCCATAGATAAACACTCACATAGCGAGTGATCCATTGAGTCATGGTAGATTGAAACCCATCCCACACACTTATGGCAAAAGCAATGGGACCAAGAATAGCCAACACAATTAAGAAAAAGGTGCGTATAGTATCAATTACAAGTGAGGCTGCTTGAAACAATATCTCTAATAACTCCCTAAAAAAGTCCCGAATGGATTTTTTCATGCTATACATCCCCCTTTCAATATACATCCCCGTCATCGTGGCTAAATCGCCCGCACTCCAGCCCAACTCATCTAGTTGCTTATCAAATTCTACATTGCTTACCAAATAAGCCGTTTCGGGATTTTTCATGGCAACATCGTATTCCAATTTGTCTTTCTGCTTTTGGTAGTTGTTCATGTCAAAAGTTTGTGATTGGAGCATTTGATTTGTACCTTGAACAACCGGACTTAATATCCCGTTGATAGTACCCAACACAAAGATTGGGAAGAACATAATACACAATCCGATGGCAAAGGGACGAAGCAGCGGATAAACATCAATTGGTTCAGCTCTTGCTAAGGATTGCCACACCCGGGAGGCAACATAAAACAAAGCTCCCAGACCGGCTATCCCTTTGGCCACGCCTGCCATATTGGAGCAAAGAGGCATCATTTCTACATATAGACTCCGCAGAATCTGATGCAAAGTATCGAATTCAGTGACTAACAACATAGCTTACCAGTATTTTTCGTTCGTATCATACAAGGCTATCACTCTGTTCGTGTCACCCGATCGTTGTGAACGAAGGTAGCTTACGGCAATATTTTTGTTTGTATAATAACTAACCAGATTACGACATTTCTTTACTGAGTTATACGTACGGTCAATAATATCCAGGCGTTCTTTATCAGTCATGGATAATCCGTTGGAACTTACAACAGCTTTCAATTCGACAAGTAAATCACCACTTTGCTCTAAAAGTTTGGCATAACCAAAAGCAATTGCTCCCAACTCTTCCACGGTATAGTTCTTATCTGTGAGCATTTTTTGAAAACTATTGACGTAAATGTCCGAGATCTCACCGACCATCAAGATAGTTTGCTGTACTTTCTTTGCATCCTTGACTAAATTATTGACAGATTGCAACGCATCATAATACTTTTTTCCCTGATTATAGAGTTTCACAGTTTCCTTGAAGTTATTCACCATGTTCGAGGCGGTAGAGGACGTTTCGATAACTTGTTTTGTGGTATTTACAATACCTTGAACCATGTTGGTAGGATCAAAGGTGACAAATTGGGCTTTCGAGGACATGATACAGGTCATCAGCATAATGGCTGCTAAATAGATTTTTGTTTTCATTTTAAGAATGGATTTTAATAATTGATTTTTAAAGTAAATGCTAATGGATTATTTCTAAATTTGAAATGGCATGAATTGAAATCATGAGCAAGACTGATAATCATTCTTTTTGGATTTGTTTTGTTTCGCAAAGCTGTTTGATGGCTAATTCGATATTGCCATCAAGCCTTTCTACAAGATTGAACAGTTCTACTTTCTCAGATTCTTCGGTAGTGTAAGTAAGGTATTCCTCCATCGATACTTCCGTTGCATAGACGGCAGATTGAGTGCCTCCCAAGCCTATCCAAACCTCTTTATAGAGCCGGTTCGGATTATTTGCCAGATTAATGGAAAGTATCTGCGCTTTCTCCTTTTCCGTAAGTCCCAGCAGTGCCTGAATAGCGTCAAACTTATTCATGTACTTACGTTGATCCAAGAGAATTTTACAGTCGGAATTATTGATGATGGATTCTTTGACAATGGGAGAGGCAATAATATCTTCCACCTCCTGCGTTACCACAATGGCTTCTCCAAAATATTTACGGACAGTCTTGAAAAGGTATTTGATATACTCGGCCATGCCTTCTTTGGCTATTGCCTTCCATGCTTCCTCTATCAGGATGACTTTTCTTATACCCTTTAATCGTCTCATTTTATTGATAAAAACTTCCATGATAATGATCGTGACTATTGGGAATAAAATGGGATGATCTTTGATGTTATCCAGTTCAAAAACGATAAACCGTTTGGAGAGCAAATCAATCTGTTTGTCGGAATTAAGTAGGTAATCATATTCACCGCCTTTGTAATAAGGTTCGAGCACATTCAAAAAGTTGGCAATATCAAAATCCTTTTCCCGTACTTTCTTTCCATTCAAAACCTCATGATAATCTGTTTTCACATACTCATAAAAGCTATTGAAACTCGGTGATAATTCCTTGGTTTTAATTTTGTCGATGTACAAACTCACTGCATTAGAAAGAGCAACCTCTTCAGCACGGGTCGGAGGCTCATCATCCCTCTTCCATAAGGTCAGAATCAACGTTTTGATACTTTCCCGCTTTTCAATATCATACATGCCATCTTCTGTAAAGAAAGGGTTGAACGCTATTGGATTTTGCTCTGAGTAGGTGAAATAAACGCCATCCTCCCCTCGGGTCTTACGATGGATCATCTCACAAAGTCCAAGATAACTATTACCGGTATCGATTAACAGAACATGCGAACCTTGTTCGTAATACTGCCGTACCATGTGATTGGTAAAAAAAGATTTTCCACTGCCTGATGGCCCAAGAATAAATTTGTTTCGATTGGTGATGATGCCTTTTTTCATGGGCAAGTCCGAAATATCAACATGGATTGGTTTTCCTGTCAATCTATCCACCATTTTTATCCCAAAGGGAGAAACAGAACTTTTGTAATTTGTCTCTTCGGTAAAAAAACAAATGCCCTGTTCTATGAAAGTATAAAAGCTCTCTTCTGCCGGAAAGTCCGCTTGATTGCCCGGAATGCCTGCCCAAAATAGCGTTGGAGTATCCACAGTGTTGTGTCTGGGTTTACATTCCATAAGTGCTAATTGACTGCCCACATCATTTTTGATGTGTTTAAGTTCCTCCTTGTTCTCACTCCACGCCATCACGTTACAATGGCAACGAATAGAGGTAAGTCCATAGCTGTGGGCTTCGTTCAAATACTTATCAATCCACTCCTTGTTTATTTGATTGCTCCTACTGTACTTTGATAACGAATGCATGTTACGTCCCATTTTTTCGAATTTTTGGAGATTCTCGGCACTATCATCAATGAATAGGTATTGATTATAAATGTGATTACACGAAAGCAATAAACCAACCGGAGAAGCAAATGATAACCGGCAATCGGAACGGTCGGTGGATAGTTTCTCGTATCGGATATCCGTTCCCACACAGGAGGGTAAATCAGCCACATCCGACAAGGTATGCAAACACAGAATATTGTCTCCAATGCACATTTCCTCAGCTTTAAGCGTAATGTCTTTGAGTGTAGTGGTATTTTCCTGTGACAGCGAAAAGTATTTTTCCACAATTCCGGCTCTGCTTTCAGTACCTACAATCTCATCTGTTTTCAGTCGGGTAAGGGTAATGAATCCGTTATCGTTGACAATCCGTTCAAATTGTCCCACTGCCTCTAAAAATCTTTCAATGGTTTCTTTATCCCGAAACTCTTTGGGGATAATAGAGCCACGGCACAAAGTCGAAAAGTTGCTTTGCATCCGGGAACGCTCCTTGGTTGTCTTGGTTAAAAATAGGTAACAAGTATGATTCAGATAAGGTCGTTCATTGAAATGACGTTCAAAACTTCGTGAGAGAAAACTCAGATCTTCCTGCTTGATTTCCGGTTCATATTGTTCCTTGATATACCAATCCTGTTTGTGTACGATGCAATAATCAGGAAGTACCTTTACCGCTTTTGTCCAGGAAGAATGAATGGCTTCATATTCCTTACCGGTAACTGTAAAGAGTTCCGGGAGTTCTACTTTAAAAGCAACCGTTATGTCGGCATCTTTCGAAATAATGCAACCCATTTCCACTCCCCAAATTGGGAATTTACTTTCGAGAGTTGCTGCTTTTAATACGTTTCTCATACTTCTTTTTGATGAATATGTTTGAATAATCGTGGGAATCTTTTACGGTTTAGCAAGTACTTCGGGTGATTTCTGACTGCGCTTAGCTTCATAAGTCCATATTCACCATATTTGTGATTCAGAGCAAAGGTTTGCCAGACAAGAACAAATGAAGCTATTACACCAAAGCCAATACAAAACCATTGACCGATTCCTGTCATATACAGAATCACGAACAGGACAAAAATGGTGAGCAATCCGCCGGCAAAAAGGAAGAGATACTGACTTTTCAGCCCTTTAAACTCCACCGATTTACCAATACCTTTATTAATTGGATAGTCTGCCATTACTTTACAAGAAAAAGGAACGTAGAACAGTAGCTGCCACAATCAGAAAGATACAGGCTCCAAACCAGGATGCTGCTGTTTTGCTGGTGTCTGGATCACCTGAAGAAAATTTACTATACACTTTTATACCACCGATCAAGCCGATAACAGCACCTATGGCATAAATTAGTTTGGTAGCTGGTTCAAAATAGGAAGTCACCAGAGTGGTTGCTTGTGTAATACCTCCGGAACCATTTCCTTGCGCCCAAATAGTAGCACATGCAGTTAGCATGCAAGCTGTCGTTAGAAATACTTTTTTGTTAGTCATAAAATTTTTTTTTTAATTGTCTGTTATCGAAATGGATTTAAAAACGGCAAATAACTGTTGTTAGATTGTGTTTAAGTGAATCTACCCAGCACTAGCCGTAATCTGTTTTCTTCATGCTGTTTGCGGCTTATAGAAAATTAGTTATCTCGAATTGCTGAAAGTCAGCATCGTGGCTTTCAACAGTCATTGCATTTGCCTCAATAGCATTTGAATTGTACTTATTAAGCATTTCAGCTACTCGTTCTTTACCTCCGGCAATTTGAGAAACCATTAGTTGAAATAACTCGGTTTGATCCATCTGCTGAATCGTGTTCACAGCATTTAATTCTGCTTCTTGTGAAGGCCCACCTTTTTGTATTACCTGAATAAGATTTTCCATCTCATCGTAGGGAATACCTGTGGCCGGTTGGGTAGCTTCATCGTCCACAAAGCAATTCAAGTCTTCTTCCTCGAGTAATTCCTCTTCATCATATTCAAATTCGATATCCAAATCCATGAATTCAGGAGAGTCGGAAAACACGCTGTCCAATTCACTGTTGTCGACCACTGACGACCTTATATTTTCATTGGATGCAGCAAATGTAGTGGCGTTTTCAGTCGGTTTTTCAATCTGACTTAGTGAGTCGTCGTTTGTCGTAACTTGGCATAATTGGGTTTTCGTTTTACCCATTATTTCGTCATCGTCCTCATCGTCGGGATAAATTGAAGTGATGTTGGGTGGAAGTTTTGCTTTTGGATAAAAGAACTTTTTTATTCGTTTGCGTTGCATATAAAGCAGTACCCAAACAAGGTACAAGAGGATGGAAATTAATAATAGATTAATCATTACGATATGGGTTTTTTGAATTTGGTTTCGTACAAATTATTGATTTCATCTTTATGATCTTCAAAATGATGGAGAATGATATTTTCGACATAACTGCTAATACTGGCTTTATGACCACCAATCATGTTGACCACACTGAGAAGGGTTAAGTGGGTCTCCCTGGAGATATAGAGACTTTGTCGGTCGGTAAGATCTACCTTTTCAAAAAAGGTCTCCCTGTAATCCGATTGTTCTATTTGTCTTCGCTTTTGGGACTCCTTGATTTTAGGGTTTTCCATTACAGGTACATCTTCTTTGATAATAGTCGAAAACTCTTTTTCGCCAGCTGTTCGCTTTTTCATAGGAAAACCTTGCGAAATAACTTCTCTCATAAAGTCCTCATCCACTTTTGGGATAGTTGTTTGCTTTGCCATAATATTTTATAAATTAACAATGTGGGCTATCTCAATTAATAATTCTTCCAGATGACTTCCTTTAATCATTTTCTTATCGGCAGGGAATAAGGTGGAACGAAATACGGGTTTTCGATTACCGGATAATTCCTTGTTGTAGCGGTTGGTGTCAGGGATAAAAGTGCGAAGCAGCGGAATACCGAATTCATGGATGGATTTTTCGTAGATTTCATACAAATCAGTCTTTTCACGGCCATCGACCTGATTCCAAAAAAGATGAAGCTCCTTAAGTCTCAAGGATACATTACCGACCAATAGTTCATTGATTGAAAGTGCAAATGAAAGGCAGCTTTCCAATACCAACCGATCTGCAATGATGGGTGTAAAAATGTAATCCATGTTCGCAAGGGATTGTAGCACCCCTGCACTATTGACTGTACCAGGCAAGTCGAAAAATACGACATCATATTCCATGTCTGAAGAAGCTAAAAAACTATTGGCTGATGCGATAGCATCTTCGGGCGAGCTACAAATAATCGGATAGGCCTTTTTATTCAACTGCTTGAACTGGCTATAAGCCATCAGCTTGTAATAGTCATCCGTTTCCACTTGTTGGGTATCTCGCTTACGCATAGCATTTATACTGTATTGCGGATAATCACAATCCAACACTGCTACATTATAGCCTTTGAGGTAATGCAGATAACTTGCCGCTAAAACGGTGAAGGTCGTTTTGCCCACTCCACCTTTTTGGGTAGAAAAGGCAACAAACAATGTTTCTTTCTTCATGTCAATCATTTTTTAAGTTTTTAATTCTGAGTTGTATTATTACTATAAGTCATTCCTGAATTCAGGAATGTATGTTTGAAAGTTTTCATGATTGTATGGTGTCAAGAATACATGATGTCTTGTCGTCAAGGCTTCTTGATGTCATGCTGTCAAAAATGCATGTTGTCAATGCTTCAATTTATATTGAGCCCAATTTTTCATTTTCTCAAACATGAAAAACATCTTTCAATCGTTCCTGATTTATTATTGTCAAGAAAGCCGTAAAGCAATATTTCAAGCAAATAAAAACATTAAATCGACCTCTTTTTCAATCTGTCCTCGCTTGGCACTACCCGACCTCTGTTGTCCTATATCTAACTATGGTATAGCTCAGAAACAGAAACTAATTTTGCGCTGTCATGAAAAGAGAGAATATCAACAGACTATATACACAGTCAATAAAGCTAATCGTATTTGCATTTAGCAAATGGCAAGTTGTATTTTGAGCTGCTTGAAATTCTTTCAGCTGCTCAAAATGACTTGCCCTTTCAGGGACAAAAAGCACCCTCCGAAGTCGGTGCTTTAGAAGAAGAATGTATAGAGCAAATAGCTCAAAAGTAAAATCCAACCAATATGGAAATAGATGGGAATAAAATTTCGCACAAAACCAAGATAGGGAGAAATCGCAAAAGTGACCCAGCTATCTTTCGTTACTCAATTAGTTTGAATGCCGTAGAACATGCCGCGTTTTTAGACCGCTTTGATGAATCTGGAATGAAGGTAAAAGCCCATTTTATCACGGCTTGCATTTTTGACAAAGCCATTCGGGTAGTCAAACTGGATAAGGCAGCGATGGATTATTACATGCGATTAACAACCTTTCACTCACAGTTTCGTGCCATTGGTATCAATTATAATCAGGCAGTGAAGTCCATAAAATTTGCTTTTGAAGAGAAAAAAGCCCTTTACTATCTGGCTAAATTGGAGAAGGCAACCATTGAACTGATCGTATTGAACCGCCAGATTATGGATATGACAGCTGAATTTGAGGTGAAAATATACGGTTTAGCAGATACAGAACCAATAAATGGTGATGCAAATTCGAAATGATAATCAAAAATGGTTGCGAAAATAAGTTCTGGTAGTTCCATTTTTAGTGCTTTAGCCTACAATCAAACAAAGGTAGATGAGCAACAGGCGAAAGTGATTCTCACAAATCGGATGATAGAACCCCAGAATGGGAAGTATACGGTAGGAGTATGTATACGTTCGTTCGAACCCTATCTCGCAGCTAATAAAAAGACTGAAAGTCCGATTCTGCACATCTCTTTAAATCCAGATCCGAAAGATATTCTGACTGATGACCAACTCTCAGAAATAGCGCAGGAGTATATGGAAAAGCTGGGTTATGGCAACCAACCTTTTATTGTTTACAAACACGAGGATATCGACCGCCATCACCTCCACATTGTATCGGTTCGGGTGGACGAGAACGGAAAGAAACTGGATCACAATTTTGAGTATCGTAAATCCATGGAGATTTGCCGAAATATAGAACAAAAATATCAATTAATACCGGCTGATAAGAAAGAGAAACAAGCAGAGACTACAATTAAAGGGATTCAATATGGTGAGGAAAATTTGAAAAATCAGATAGCGGGCGTCATTCGTCCGTTGATGAAATCCTATCATTTTCAGACCATGGGTGAATACAAAGCCCTATTGTCATTATATAACATTACGGTCGAAGAAATCAAAGGGGTAACAGCAGATAAGATGTTTAACGGCTTAGTCTATTCTGCCACCGATGATAAAGGTGAGCGTATAGGCAAAGCTTTCAAATCCTCTCTGTTTGGAAAAACAGTCGGATATGAAGCATTGCAACAATGGATGGCTCAATCAGGCGAAATCATAAAACAAAAACAATTGAAAGATCGATGCAAAAGCGTAATGACTAAAATTATAAAATCACCCGGAAATCAAGCTGACTTTGAGAGACAACTATCCGCTAATAATATCAATGTAGTGTTCCGTCAGAATGATACCGGACGTATTTACGGAGTAACATTTATCGACCACCAAAACAAATGTGTTATTAACGGTTCCCGTTTGGGTAAAGAATTCTCAGCGAATGTCTTTAATGAGCTTTTCATATCATCTAAAGAGAATCATTACAGCCAACCACAGCAACAGACTAATAGTAATAGCGGACAGAGTGATAAGTCCAATTTAAGGTTTAAGCACGATACCGAAAATTCAGATGATTCTCTCAATTTATTCAGCATGGAGGCTAACGGCAGTATTGATTCGGAGGAAGAAGCTTTTATCCGTCGGATGAGAAAAAAGAAAAAACGGAAGAAGCCGATTTGATAAAATATTGACAATTGAAAAGTAAAAAAGGACTAGAGATAAACGAATTCAAACTAAAACAATAACCATTATGCAACAAGAAGATGATTTAAGAGGCCTGGCAAAAGTCATGGAATTTATGCGAGCCATCAGTATACTATTCATACTGATAAATATCTACTGGTTCTGTTATGAAGCTTTCCAACAATGGAATCTGACGATCGAAATATTGAACAAAATCCTATTGGGTTTTCAGCGAACTACAGGATTGTTTTCCTCTATCCTATGGACTAAGTTGTTTGCAGTGGTTTTTCTGGCATTATCTTGTCTGGGCACCAAAGGAGTGAAAGATGAGAAAATTTCATGGAGTAAAATCATTATCCTCTTGGTTATTGGAAGTCAATTATTCTTTCTGAATTGGTGGATACTTTCTTTATCTCTACCAATGCTGGCAAATATAGCCTTCTATATTTCCACATTGATAAGTGGCTACATCTGTATGATGATGGCCGGATTGTATATGAGTCGGCTTTTGAAGAATAGCCTGATGGATGATGTGTTCAACAACGAGAATGAGAGTTTTATGCAGGAAACCCGCCTAATGGAAAATGAATATTCCGTCAACCTGCCTACTAAATTCTGGTATAAAAAGAAACAGTGGGATGGTTGGATAAACATCGTCAATCCCTTTCGGGCTACTATCGTGCTCGGCACACCCGGTAGCGGTAAATCGTATGCTGTAGTCAATAATTTTATCAAGCAACAAATAGAAAAAGGCTTTGCCATGTATATCTATGATTTTAAGTTCGACGATTTATCGACTATTGCTTATAACCATTTGCTCAAACACCGTAACAAGTACAAAGTGGCTCCCAAATTTTATGTCATTAATTTCGACAATCCTAGAAAAAGCCATCGCTGCAATCCCATTAACCCAACATTTATGACGGACATCAGCGATGCTTATGAAAGTGCCTATACCATCATGCTTAACCTAAATCGCAGTTGGATACAAAAACAAGGTGACTTCTTTGTTGAATCACCGATTATTCTGTTGGCTGCCATAATTTGGTATTTGAAAATCTATAAAGACGGCAAGTATTGCACCTTTCCCCATGCCATTGAGTTTTTGAATAAGAAGTATTCAGATACTTTTACCATCTTGACGTCATATACCGACCTCGAAAATTACCTTTCACCGTTTATGGATGCCTGGGAAGGAGGGGCACAAGACCAGCTACAGGGACAAATTGCATCTGCCAAGATTCCACTGTCTCGTATGATTTCACCACAGCTCTATTGGGTGATGACCGGAGATGATTTCACTCTCGATATCAATAACCCCGAAGCACCTAAAATCCTTTGTGTGGGGAATAATCCCGACCGCCAGAGTATTTATTCAGCTGCACTCGGATTGTATAACAGCCGTATTGTAAAGCTTATCAACAAGAAAGGACAACTTAAAAGTTCAGTTATCATTGATGAACTACCGACCATTTATTTTCGTGGGTTGGATAACCTGATTGCCACTGCCCGTAGTAATAAAGTAGCTGTTTGCTTAGGATTTCAAGACTACAGCCAATTAAATCGGGATTATGGCGATAAGGAGGCGAAAGTGATTCAGAATACGGTTGGGAATATTTTTAGTGGACAAGTAGTAGGCGAAACAGCTAAAAATCTATCCGACCGTTTTGGGAAAGTACTGCAACTGCGCCAATCGATGACTATCAACCGTCAGGATAAATCCACCTCTATTAGCACACAACTGGATAGTCTTATCCCAGCTTCAAAGATCAGTAACCTTACCCAAGGAGTTTTTGTGGGTGCTGTCTCTGATAATTTTGAGGAACGGATTGAACAAAAGATTTTTCATGCGGAAATTGTGGTTGATAATGCAAAAATTGCAGTTGAAACCAAAGCTTACAAAATGATTCCTGAAATTGCTTCCTTTATTGATAGCGATGGCAACGATAACATGAAACAAGAAATTGACAAAAACTACAATCGGATCAAACAAGAAGTTGCCCAAATTGTCGTGGACGAGATGGAACGAATTAGAAATAATCCGGAATTAAGCCACTTGGTGAAAAAATAACAGTTCAGATAGTTATGTTTCATATGGCCTCAGTCAGTTTAAAAGTGACCAATGCGATACAAAACATAAATTTAAGCATTCTGTAGAAGTTGTATTACAATTCACAATATTTATTCAATATGAATTAAACAAAAACAATCATATCAACCAGTTGTGAGAAATAATCTGTAGACCAAATCTCTAATTGCCCTGAGTCTTTGAGAAATGGCTTCACATCAGCTTTTACCATATCCATGTTTGTGTTGGAAATCTTTTCTTTAAGCATTTTTTTAAACGATTCCGGCGACATTTGTTCAAAACCTTGAGATTCAAATTGCCGAATTCGTTCACAGAGATGAGAAAAGTCCAACCGAATATTATTTTTCACATACCACTCAAAATCATACCAGTCACGTCCTTTGACTCTTGTATTCCACTTTCGGAAAAGCAGGGCGTGCATTTTGCCTGCATATAAACTAGGCATGGTGTAACAACGTGTCATAAAAGAATAAGGCAACAAGAGTAACTTTGACTCCGTTAAGAATCCTAAAGGCGGATTTATATCCAATTCTATCTTTATTTTTACACTACGTTCCGTTCTAAATTGCAGATTGTATATTGCTGTGTCATCTTTAAGGAAGGCAGATTCAATGTTTGATTGATTTTTCTTCTCCTTTTTATTGATAACTACCTCTCTTCCTAAAGCGGTAAACTCGTTTATTATTGGTTGAAAGTAGTTCTCAAGCATGAATTCTTTGTTTGGTTGTAATAACGAGAAGTCCATATCTTCTGAAAATCGTTGCAGTTGATGAAATATTCGAAGACATGTACCACCATAAAATGCTGCATATTCAAAGAATCCACCTCTATAAAGTCCTGCCAATGCAATTTGTTGCATTACTTCATGCAAGGCGTTTGTATAATCATCATTTGTTTTTATCTCATAGCGAGATAACATTATATCAAATACATTCATTTTTTAGTAATTTATAAAGTAGTTTGAGTTCTCTTTTTTTCTTGCTTACAGCGATACATTCTTTAATGATTTCTACATCGTAATGGTCTATTACCGATAAATCAATTCGCATATCCTCTTCAAGGTATAGTTGCATTGCTTTAATCGATTGCAATTTTAATCCGGCTGTTTGTATAATCACATCGCACATGGCTTTTTCAGGACTAGCAATTAGATAAGCGTATTCATTATTCACAATTTCTTGCCGTACACCTATTGCAAAATATTCTTTAGAGATGCCTACAAAGTTGAAGTCTCCAAGCGGAGTTGAAAAATTCCGACTTCGCTTGATAGTCATGGAACTAACAACATGAACTCTTTCCGGTATTAGTCCGTAAAATGAAAGTGCAGTTTGAAGGGATACATAAGAAGGCCCGTAAAGATGATTTGCAATCAACTCTTTTGATAACGGTTGGTTTTGCAACTTCGGCGCAACGACATATAGTCCTCGCTTCAAACGAATCAAGAGATCTGCTTGCTCCAACGAAGCTCTCTTATCCTTGGGTGACTTATAATCATTAAGTACACCTGACAATGTAGCTGTGTCAAAAGGAATAATTCCAAATTGCTTTAACGTATCCATATTTGCCATTTATGTTGATTAAAAAAATGTACAGTGCAAATGTAGTGAATTTTGCATAGATAATCGAATTATATCCGATTATCTATGCAAAAATAGCTTTTATAAATGGAGATGATAACAATATCCGTAGGAGATGAATCGGAGCATCACTTACTTTGTAATTGATGATAATCGGATTATTGACTATGTTATTACTTTATTGTTAATTCGATATTTTTAGCTGAGTATTTTACAAAGGTAGTCGATGTTTGTGAAATCATAGTGGTAGTAAACAAGAAACATATCTATATTTTTTATACTTAATAGTATATGGATCAATTGAAGTTGTTGGAAAAACCAGTGCAAAAATTCTTTGAAGCACTATCCGCAATCTGTATTTTTAAAATGGAATAGCTATACTTAATTCTGTAAATAGATTTTTCAAAAATAAAAAACCGCCTTTGAATGTTTATTTGCAAAGACGGTAAATCAATATTTTATAGTCAAAGGTTTATTTACGAGAACTCCAAAATAATCCTCGGATCTATATTTAATTCTTTGTATAAGCGTTTAGCCATACGCATTGACACGGGTCGTTTACCAGTCATTATTTGGCTAAAGGTAGATTCTTTTACATCAAGTAATACAGCCGTTTGACGTTGCTTAATATGGCGTTTTTCCATTTCGTTTTCAATAGAAATTACCAATGGTGATTTAAATTTTAAGTACTCTGATTTCAAGTACAGACTTTCATAATCAGCACACATACGTCCTACACGACCAATTTCACGGGTATATTCATTATCAGCTCCTTGTTCATTCATAGAACCATTAGCCGTTGCTTCGTCAATCAAGGCATCGGTATATTCAGACACTTGTTTAAATAATTCAGGTGTGTGAATTTCTGTAATATCAATAAATTTTTTTTTCATATTTTTTTCTTTCTATTAAATCTGTTTTGCATCTATCTTGCTGTATTCAGCATGTGTACCGACAAACCGTATCGAAAAAACTCCACCAACAAAAATAATTACTGCAACAACCCGGTATTTATTTCCTCTAATATCAAACACATATCGCTCATTAGTGACATAATCTACCGAATTGAAATCTGTTTTAACATCATTTAAATTTTGCCATTCAGCTTCTTCAATAATATCTATGAATTTTTGCAAAGCTTTCCCCGAATCAGCGTGTTTCTTTACAAATCTATCTAAAAGCTCTCTTTTCCTTATTCTCATTTTCAGTTTTTCAATGTGCAAAGATAATCACAACTTCACAAAATGCAAAGTATTTGCATTTTATTTTCAATTGAGACAGACTATTTAACGTGAAAGACAAAAAACTTCTTTGCAAAGTTTTATTGAAAGTAGTTGACATCAATATGAACTATAAATCAAGACGACTTCATAGTATTCAACTATATCATTACCGGATTTTAATTCCTTTTTTATATAAATCTGCTGATAGTTTGCAGTAGAATTATAGCTAAATTTTCGTTGAGTCAGATTTTCGCTTAAAGTTGGTACCTGACATAGTAACAACACAAATGCCCTGCACTGAAAAAAAAATATTCTTTGGACCACATCGT
>Ga0302204_1000117_pt1 | contig 28641 bp, 19 predicted proteins | sample II_Fen_E1_2_FD_194578 | JGI IMG/M metagenome (GOLD analysis project Ga0302204, IMG submission 194578) | Peat permafrost microbial communities from Stordalen Mire near Abisko, Sweden - II_Fen_E1_1 | ecosystem: Environmental > Terrestrial > Soil > Wetlands > Permafrost | place: Sweden: Abisko...
TTATCCTTTCGTCAATTTATATACTTGTTTCCGTCCATCAATCCCAATTTCCAGAAAATATATGCCTTTTGGAAGTTGATTGATATCGATTTCAAATTCCGGTTCTATTGTCACAGAATTAAAACAACTTATGCCTGACATGTTGAATAATTTCAGTAGTAGTTGAGTCCCATCATTTTGATTGATTACTATTCTTACTTTCCCAGACTCATAGAGTTGAATCACTTTTACATGATGTGAATCTTGTATTTCAGCCACATTTGTCGGGATACTGTTAATGCGATACATGGTTCCACTGTTAAATCCTGCAATATAGAGTCGACCGAAAGTATCTTCACCAAAAGTGCTGAAATTATTACCCGGAAACATCCCGACATCCTGTACTACCCAGTTGCCGGCAGCATAGTGCAAAGTCCATATTTTGTCAGAACAATAATCAGCGAAGAAGTAATACCCGTAAGAGGGCGATGATACTGTACTTCTGTCGACATATCCCCCTATGACAGCACATTCAGGCCCGTGTGCGTAGGTTGTGACAGGAAAAGTGTAGTTCGTAATGGAATTACACCCGGTTGCATCGTATACCGCATTGCCTTCGTAGCATCTCCATCCATAGTTTTCGCCACCCTTGCTTATTGATGGCTGAAAGTCAATTTCTTCGATTGCATTCTGACCCACATCCCCGATCCATAAGTCTCCGGTTAAACGGTCGAAACTAAACCTCCACGGATTTCTCAGTCCCAGTGCCCATATTTCTTTACGGGAATTTGTGCCGGTATAAAATGGATTCGACTCAGGTATGGAATATGGAATCCCATTATTCACATCGATACGGAGCAATTTACCGAGGAATTCCATCCTGTTTTGTGCCCGGTTTCCGGGATCGCCTGCCGAACCTCCGTCACCCAACCCGATGTATAAATATCCATCCGGCCCAAAACATAAATCACCACCTTTGTGGTTTGCAAATGGCTGGTAGATAGTCAACAACTTAAATTCTCCCGATGGATCGGCTTTGTTGGAATCGGATATGTTTACACTGAACCTCGAAATGTGTGTGCTGTCACCAGCTCCAATGTAATTGACATAGAAATAACCGTTCGTTTTGTATTGAGGATGAAAAGCAAGACCCAGTAACCCTCTTTCACCACCATAGGTTACCCTCGCCCGGATGTCTAGGAAAGGTTGAGGATTAACAACACCATTGGAATCGACGATCATGATTAAACCATGCTGATCTATTACAAAGAGACGGCTATCCCCTGCATTCGAAATACATACCGGTGAAATCAGACCGCCAGTAAATGCAACCAGGTTTGCGGTACTGATAGTCTGAATTTCCTTACAGCTAACGCTCACCATTTGTAAAACGAGAAATAAAAGTGTCAGTATTTTATTTTGGGAATTCATTGTCACACAATTTTAAAAACAACATTTTAATGTTATTCATTAAGTTCATATGTAACAAGAATTAAATTGATTTGTTCAGGCAAATATACGGGTAAACACACAACTTTAGGTGCTGAAATTCAAGCAACATGCTTTTTAAAAAGGACTTTATTTCCATTAAATTAAAACTTATTTATGGAAAATTGAATAATGGCATCTGAAGTATGTCGCCATTTTAACTTTGAGGTGCAAATTTATTAATTGGAAAATAAAACTGACGTATGCTTATTCCTGAATACGTTGAACCGAATTTATTTCCTTGATTTTGATAATGTTTTTGCAGAGGTTGTTGATGTCCTCGGTATCATGAACATAAATATAGAATCTTCCGACAAATATCCCGTCATTTGTTTCGATACTCATTTTGTTGATGTTCACTCCATACCCTTCTGAAATAATTTTCAAAATTTGAATCAATACGCCTTTTCGGTCAATCCCTTTAATTTCGAGAATCTCAACGAATGACTGGACTTTATGGGTTGCCCAATCTACTGAAACAATACGTTCACCAAAGCTGCTTTTCAATTTGGCAGCTACCGGACATTGTCGTTTGTGAATAATAACCATTTCCTTCTCATCCACATATCCCAGCACATCATCCCCGGGAATCGGATGACAACATTCAGCCAGTGTATAGGTCTTTCCCGCATTTTCTTCAGTTAGCTTAATGGATTTTTTGCGGTCAATTTTAATGTCGGAAGTAACAGGTAAGACAGCTTGTTTATTCGCATCGGACGATCCGCCGAAAGGCATTTTAAGATATTTGACAAAGACATTCTGACTTTTCGGTTTGAAGACAATTTTACCTATTTCATCCAGGTTTATCAATCCTTTGCCTGCCTGAAAAAAGAGTTCGTTTCGTTGTGTCAGATTGTAATGATTGAGTAAGCGTACAATATTTTCATTGTCAGGCAATAAGCTGATGGAGACTAATGCCTTTTCAATCAGTTTTTGTCCTTCAGTGACAAATGCTTTTTCTTCTTTTTTAAACAGGTTCCTTAGTTTGGTTTTGGCTTTGGCAGTAGTAACATAATCAATCCATTCGGGTTGGGGTACTTGCTTTTTTGAAGTTAGAATTTCAATCTGGTCACCGCTGTTAAGCTTGTAGCTTAGTGGCACCAGTTTGTGATTTACTTTCGCGCCGATACAATGGTTTCCTAAATCGGAGTGAACTGAATAGGCAAAATCGAGTGCGGTAGCGCCCTGTGCTATTGTCTTTATTTCACCTTTTGGAGTAAAGACAAAGATCTCGGAGGCAAAGAGGTTCAGTTTGAACGTATCCATAAAATCGATGGCGTTCGGTTCAGGATGTTCCAGTAAGTCTTTTATCGTTTTCAGCCATTTGTCAAGTTCCGATTCATCAGCTTCTCCCGATTTATATTTCCAGTGTGCTGCCAGACCCTGTTCGGCGATATCGTTCATTCGCTCGCTTCGTATTTGTACTTCGACCCATCGACCTTTTGGCCCCATAACGGTAACATGCAGCGCTTCGTAGCCATTTGCCTTGGGGGTGCTAACCCAGTCGCGGATTCTTTCAGGATGAGGTTTATAAAGAGCAGTAATAGCCGAATACAGCATCCAACACTGTTCTTTTTCATTCATTCCTTCCCTGGGTTTGAAGATAATCCGTTCGGCCAGGATGTCATATACTTCTTCGAATGGAATATTTCGGGTCGACATTTTATGCCAAATAGAATAAACCGACTTTATACGTGCCAGCAGTTTAAAATCATATCCCAGTTCAGTCAGCTTTTTATCAATAGGTTCGGAAAATTCTTTGTAAAACCGGTTACGAGCATCTCTGTCTCCTTCCAGTTTAGTCTCTATTTCTTTGTAGGTGTCGGGATGTTCAAATTTGAAACTAAGGTCCTCAAGTTCTGTTTTAATCTGGAAAAGTCCCAGTCTATGGGCTAGGGGAGCGTAGATATATTGTGTTTCGCCGGCAATTTTATATTGCTTTGCCAGGGGCATGGACCCCAGAGTCCGCATATTATGAAGCCGGTCGGATATTTTAATGAGGATAACCCGGATGTCTTCCGACATGGTGATCAGTAGTTTCCTGAAGTTCTCAGCTTGTTGCGAAGCCTTTTCTCCAAATACGCCCCCTGATATTTTTGTAAGTCCATCAACTATCTGAGCAATTTTAGGTCCAAATAAATTTTCAATATCTTCTACCGTATAATCGGTGTCTTCGACTACATCGTGAAGTAGAGCCGAACAAATAGAAGTGGAACCAAGGCCTATTTCCTTAACCACAATACGTGCCACTGCAAGTGGATGCATTATGTAAGGTTCACCGGAACGCCGTTTGATCCCTTTGTGGGCAGATCTTGCAAAATTAAACGCTTTGGTGATAATTTCAATTTTCTGCCTGTGGCTCGTCTTGCTATAATCATCAAGCAGCGCCTCAAATTCTTTCTGAATCAGATCATCTTCGGTTAAGGTTTCAAGTAGTGTGGGCAGCATACATTTTCAGTTATCAATTATCAGTCAACAGTTCAGTACTACTTTTTAAATCAAAATTTAAAAGATAACTATTGAATAGTCTTGCAAAGATATAAAAAATCAATTTAGTTTGCAATTAAGATGCTCTGTTCCTAAAACAAAGAATACAGAATAAAGAATACAATTCATTAAAAAGAATCTGAGATTCTACACAAAAGTGTAAAATGTTATACGTTAATTACTAACCGTTAATCAGTAATCATTTTTTTAATATCCTGCCAGTAACAAACCAATGTCATTGGTTGCAATGCCATAATAATTGCCTATGAGACGATTGACCAATACTCCACCATAGATATATGCTCCATGCCTGAAACCGACGCTTTCGATTATTGCCGAATCCACACTCCCTGAGTTTCCGATCTTCAGCAAAATCGGTGCGAATATATTGCTCAATGCAATAGAAGAGGTGCGGGCTACCCGGGCAGAAATGTTGGGGACACAATAATGGATCACCCCGTGTTTTTCGAAGACCGGATTCTGTAACGTACGGCATTCGGAAGTTTCAAAACAACCACCCTGATCAACACTCATATCAATGATGATGGCACCGGGTTTCATTGTTTTGACCAGTTCTTCCGATACCATAAACCGTTCCGAACCATTGATATATCTTAGATTCCCGATAACTGCATCGGCTGTTGACAGTGCTTTAAAAAGAACGGTAGGATGAATCACCGAAGTGAACACCTGTTGTCCTAGGTAATGTTGTATTTTGCGGAGTTTATTAATATCATGATCGAAAATTTTAACGGAGGCTCCCAATGCCAAAGCGGTTCGTGCAGCAACCGATCCGGTAATGCCGGCTCCCAAAATAAGGACTTCTGTTGGGGTTATCCCGGCGACTCCACCTAATAATAACCCTTTTCCGCCACGCTCATTACTCATCAACTCAGCTGCAACTGCGATCGCCGTATTTCCCTCTATTTCGGAAATAGAACTGACCACCGGAAACTGTTTTTGTTCATCCTTTATTAATTCATAGGCGATAGCATTCATTTTTTTAGCCATCATCAACTTAATACATTCAGGAGATAGATTGGTGAGCTGCAGCATAGACATGATCGTGGATTTGTCATGCATCATATTCAATTCGTCGATGGTTGGCGGAGTGATTTTTAATACCATGTCTGCACTGAAAACTTCCGAAGCATCCTCTACCATGAAAGCACCGGCTTCGCTGTATAGTAAATCCGAATACTGCATGGGAACACCTGCCCCGCGTTGAATATAAACACTATGACCTTCTTCAATAACGATGGCAACACCTTCAGGAGTCAGGGCCAACCGGGTTTCAACGGCTGAATTTTCTTTAGGGATACCAATCGATAACCGGGGTTGCCGGGATATCTCGCGTAACAGACACTCTTCAGGAAAAAGTGAACGTTGTTCTTTCGGGTTATGTTTCATAGACGGTTGTATTTTTGTAGACTACAAAACTAAACACTATTCTCGAAACTAGCAAATTACAAATGAAAAAAAAATGTGTATTGTGTCGTACATTTTGTCTTTAACAGGGCACATTAAAACTTTTTGTACCTTTGTCGCAAATATGGAAAAGAATAAACTCAACGGACATTTAGCTGTTTTCTCGGCAAATTTGATATTTGGATTAAATGCACCGATCTCTCGAACGTTAATGCCTGAGATACTTAGTCCTTTTACCCTTACCTTTTTTCGTCTGGGTGGCGGACTGATACTTTTTTGGCTTGTTTCTCTTTTTACTAAAAAAGAACATGTTCCGGCTAAAGATATTTTGATGTTGTTTTTTGCATCTTTTTTTGCTTTAACATTGAATCAGTTGCCCTTTTTTGTTGGATTATCTATGACATCACCGATTGATGCATCTATTGTTGTTACCCTCCTTCCCATAGTAACCATGTTGTTGGCTGCCGTCATTATCAAGGAACCAATTACGTTGCTGAAGGCTACCGGAGTGCTGGTTGGAGCTTCGGGAGCACTTATTCTGGTTTTCTACAGCCACACTCAACATGTGGGGAAAAGTAATTTTTGGGGAAATATAATTGTTTTTGGAGGTGTTGCTTCTTTTGCCATTTATTTGACGGTATTTAAAAATCTGATTTCACGGTATTCACCCGTTACTGTTATGAAATGGATGTTTCTCTTTGGGACGATTGTATGTTTCCCGTTTTGTTATAATCCATTAGCGCAGACTGATTTTTCACTCCTCACTTCAGGGACCTGGTGGCGAATCGGTTACATGGTTATTTTTGCAACTTTCCTGGGCTATTTACTTATTCCAATCGGACAAAAAGTTCTAAGGCCGACTACTCTGAGCATGTATAATTATGTGCAACCGGTTGTGTCTTCTTTACTGGCGGTCGCTATTGGAATCGACACCTTTGGATTTGAAAAAGCAATATCGGGAGTACTTGTTTTTGCAGGTGTCTATATTGTCACACAGAGTAAATCAAGAGTGGATATCGAAACATAACTAATACCAAAAAGCGGGGATAGTAATATTCAGGAATTAAATAAATCATTCTTTTAAGGAAATTTCTCATCTTCTTTCCACTAAGTCGCTGGTTATTATAAGATAGAGATACTAAATTAGGCAGATTGAATTCATTTAATTCTAAATTGGTTTATAGATAAACACGGAACACGGAACGATTAGCTCTTCTTTGCCGGTGCTCCTACAAAACTTGTATTTGCCGGAAGTGTTTCGCTTTTCATTAGTACAGACAATGGCTCAAGGGATGATCCATCCTCCATGTTTGAATCGTACAATACGACTGCCATTCCACCGACACTGCATTGTTTGCCGATAGTGACATACGACATTTTCATCACCCGGTCTTCAAACAGGTGGGTCTGAAGTGTACAGTTATCATTTAATGATGAGTAATCATCAATTTTGACCAGGTCAAATTCAGTAATCTGGGTGGTGTACAGGCAGACTTCTTTCCCTATTTTACATCCCAGAAACCGTAACGGGTATTTGAGAAACGGTGTGCCTGTCAGTATATTCAGAAAAAACAGCACTAAAAAGTTTTCGTAAATACCGGTTACCAGTTCACTCCGCCATACATAATTACTCCACAAGGGCTTTTTTGAAGGTTTGTATCTCCCGATGAGGATCCATTTTATCAGGGCAGTAATCAGGACACCAATGACAGAAGCAGCCACATAAAGAAATGGAAACACCAAAAAAAGCTCCCAAAGTTCTCTTTCAACCTGTAGATACGACACCGCGTTGGTTATGAGTGATGCCAAAAGGATAAAGAGTGTTGTTGGAAGTACAACCCTGAAGAATTCAATGCAATAGCGTTGTATAAATAACTTTTTGGTTGGTTTGTAGGTTCGTTCTTCCGAAAAATCGTGGTTGATATCCCTTTTTGGTAAGTATACAGCCGGTGATCCAAACCAGGATGTGCCATCTTTTGCCGGTAAATCTTTTGAACTCATTTTCGAAAGAACACCTACCAGTACATCGTTACCCAACCGGGTGTCGGGGCTTATCACAGCACTGTTCCCAATAAATGTCCTGTTGCCAATGTAGGTTTTCGCAATTGTTATATAACCGTTCCGAACATGGCTTGCCCCAATTGAAACCGAATCCGCCAGAAAACATTCATCACCGGTCACCAGTAAGTCGGGTGAAATAAACTCAACGGTGGATATCTCGACCCGTTTCCCCATTTTTACACCCAACATCCTGAACCAGAACTGGAGGTAGAGAGTGGTATACAGGGTTCCTATAACCTGAAGACTCAATTTCATAAGTTGATCAAAGAACCATTTTTTATAATAGAATACGCTGTCTATGGGATATTTCCCTTCTTTAATATTCCCCAGCAACATCCATTTCAAAAGAGTGATGATGCCGGTTAATAATACGACGAATGATGCTCCTACACCAATTGTCAACCAGAGAAAATGATAGCTTTCGTTCGAATAATCGAGGTGGGTGATTAACATCATCCCTGGAAAATAAGCTAACATTGTAATAAGTGGAATTAAAAACACACTTATGAAAAATAATATTGTGTTGCGTACCGACCATAGATTCTGTCTTTCCTGAGAGAGGTTCGTACTGATTTTCACTGCCGGTGATCCTCCCCAATTTTCATTTTGTGGTATTTCGCTCCACTCGGGTACCAGGGTCAGGTCCTCTATGGATGAGTTTTTATGCATTTTGCAGTTCTGCGAAAGGCAACAACGGGTTCCTACGAACGAATCATCCTCTATTTCAATGCTTCCAATATTTATATATCCATCGGCAATGGTATAACCACGCAAGTGAGAATCGGTACAAATACTTACATTATCACCAATGGTTAATAAGTCGAATGCCGATATGGCGGAAGTGTTGATATATGCATTTTTACCTACTTTGGCACCTACGCAGCGAAGAAAGATATTCATTAAATTAGTCCCGGTAAAATAAACAATGGGGCAGATGTTGATAACCTTATCCACAATCCAGAACCTAAAATAGTAACTCCCCCACAATTTGAATTTCCCCGATTTAATACGTCCGATTACCACCCATTTAAAAACAATGGCAAATAAAGTAAGGATGGGCAATAGTGCAAAATACATGAGCAACATCATTCCCAAAGAATCAACAATACCCAATTCAGCCTGATAGTAATATGAATATACAAAAAACGGTCCCAACCATTCTAGTCCGAAAAGCAGGATCAGAAAAAACATGGATATACCCTGAAAGAAAGAACAGATATAGTAACTTAACCTGGATGGTTTATGAATATCTCTCTCTTTTTGCGGAATTTCCTCCTTTTGAGGTTTGTTTTTCTCAAGTTCACGCGCCAGGTTGGAAAGTACCGGGAACTTGTATACATCCACCACCGACATATTTTCGAATATATGTTGTTCACGCATTTCCGAGACTACCAGCGCTGCCAGTAAAGAATGCCCGCCCAGTTCATCAAAAAAATTGTCGTCCATTGAAATGTTATCCCGCTGGATGTGTTTTGCTATAATTCTCACCATCTCGCGTTCAATGAATGAAGTGGGTGGAATTATTTTCTTTTGAGTAGAAAAGGTAAGCGGCATTTTCGGTGCCGGTAATTTCTTACGGTCAATTTTTTGGCTCGAAGTCATGGGCAATGACTCAATACTGTCCAGTGTGGAAGGAATCATATAGTAGGGCAGTTTCAAACGTAGCAGATTGGCAATTCCCTTTCTGTCGAACTGTTCATTACTTTTCGAAACCACGTATGCTGACAGTTGTTGTGAATTGGTATCCAGCGTTACTGCGGCTGCCTGAATTCCTTTACATTGCATAAGCAACCATTCAATCTCCGACAGTTCTACCCTGAAGCCACGAACTTTCACCTGGGCATCGGCTCTCCCTAAAAATATGATTTCTCCGTTCGGTGCCTTTTTTGCCAGATCACCGGTGCGGTAGTATCTCCCGGGTTCTCCATTGTACCGGTTTGTTTCTATAAATTTCTGTGCGGTAAGTTCGTCTCTGTTCAGGTATCCCCGGGCCACACTATCCCCTCCAATCAGTATTTCGCCTTCTTCACCATCTGCTACCACTGATAACTGATCGTTCACGATTAAAACTTCATAACCCGGTAGCGGCTGACCGATGGTAACCGGTACATTCGGTTTTAAAATCTGAAAGGTGGCTATCACTGTTGCCTCTGTCGGGCCATAGGTGTTATACAAGATTCTGCCGGGGGTACACCAGCGGTTGGCAATGTCTGATGAACAAACCTCACCTCCAAAGATTAGAATCTTTAATCCCGGTATATCATCCTTCACCATCGAAAGCAGGGTAGGGGTACATGATAAAAAACTTATATTCAGCTTATTCATGATCGACGAAAACCTGTCGCCCGAACGCATGATCTCAAAAGTGCCAATGACCAGTGTGGCTCCTACCGAAAGGGGTACCCAAATTTCTTCCACGGACGCATCGAAAGAAACGGAAAATCCCTGTAATGCCCTGAAAGAACTGTCGATTGGATAAATTGATTGTGCCCCGTGAACGTAATTGACTGCATTCCGGTGTTCAAGGAGCACTCCTTTCGGTTTACCGGTTGTGCCCGACGTGTAAATGATATAACACAAATCAGTGATGGATCGGTTCGGTACCACTGGCTTTGAATCAGGATATCCATCCGTTTCTGCCAGTTGATTGTCAATGTTGAAAAGAGAAGGCGATTGCAACTCCGAACCGATTCGTTGGAGTATGTTATCCGACGTAATAATCAGCTTTGCTCCCGAATCTTCCAGTATAAAATTCACCCTGTCAGCAGGGATTTCAGGATCAAGCGGAATGTAAGCTCCTCCAGCCCTTAATACTCCGAGCATGGCTATGGGCACAAAAGCACATCGCGGAAGGAGTATCACCACTTTATCATCGGGTACTATTCCTTTCGAAAGAAGATAGTTTGCCAACCTGTTTGCCATCTGTTCAACCTGTCGGTAGGAATAATGGATTTCTTCTTGTTCAATGGCAATAGCATCCGAATGCATTTCTGCCGCCTTTTCAATAAAATCGTCTAAGAACATAAAGCAAAGTATATGATTAAGATTCTATATTAAAACACTCAAATATAAGAATCGTTTAATATAGTGAATTATATTTGTTATTTCAGGAATAAAAAAAGGAAGATAATTTTAATAGTTAAGGAGGTAGTCCGTTTAATATCAACATTAATTTAAATAATTAACCAGGGAAAGAGAATCTGTAATACATCCGTATTTTTATAAAAATTGATATCAATTTAGACTGTAAATTCAGGCAGTAGTTTAATCTGTAGGATAAGTTGATCAGTTGATGAGTTGATGTGATGATGAGTTGATGTAAAGATAATTTGTTGGTCGAGGTGACGGTATATTATTTACATTTAAATATTAAACGAAAAAAATAGCAGTTTAATTAGGATGGAATGTGTAGCTTTGTATAATAAATTAATTACGATTAAATTCTATTTGGAATTAATTGAGAGATGTGTATTTATAAAAATAAAGAATTACCCAACATTTTTAAAATTAAACTGTTAAATAGTAAGTGTCATAAAACACCCAGCTTCTGAATCCAATGCAATACTGTAACCTGGAACGACACAAACCTTAGTTTTTAAATTTGATGCAATTTGTTTCCAGGGGTATACTAATATTTATATTATTCATTATGATAACGTTATCCATTGGCTTTTTAATAGCACTCATTGCCTTGTATTATGCATTTCAGGGCCGACCGGTTACCATTGATGCTAATAAATATATACTGAATGGCAGGCTTTACGGGAAAGCTGGCGCTCACAGGCATGGCTCGGCCATTCTGTTTCTTTCGGATTGGAATCCGACACGTCACAGAGTGACGACTTCAAATTTTTATGCCGGTTTCAGTGCGCGTAAAAGGAACAACATTTGTCTGACTGTTTCATTGAGAGGCATGGGTAGTGAAGGCGATATCAATGTGTTAACCCGCACTGATTTTATGGATGATGTTCTTGCAGCTTACGATTATCTGGCAAATACCGAAGGAGTTAATAAAGAAGACATTCGGGTTGTCGGTGAAAGTTTTGGAGGATACCTTGCGTGCATACTATCTACACTTCGTCCGGTTAAAAAGATGGCATTGCGGGTTCCGACCGATTTTTCGAACGAAGGTTTCGATGATATACCCCAAATACAGATTGCAGGCAATTCAACTAACGATTGGAAAAATCAGAAGCATTCATTCGCAGAGAGCTACGCATTAAAAGCGATCAATGAATACAAAGGCTGGTTGATGATGGTGGCATCCGAAAAGGATAATTTTGTACCTATTCAGACCACTAAAAACTACCTGGATGCTGTTAAAGATACTTCAAAACTAGAGTACCTGTTTATGAAAAAGGCAACTCATAGTATGTTTCATCCAAAGTTACAATGGGATTATACCCGGAAATTATTGAATTGGTTACGATTGTAAGAGGTAGAATACAACCTTTTGTTTCCGGTATGAATTATTTACAGGAAATGCTTCGTATATTTATGAAAAATTTCACAGACATTTTGAATTCAATTATATTAACAAATGCATAGATGTTGAGAACAATCATAAGAAATCGACTTTTTTACAGGGAATTTATCATCCTTTTCCTGTTGGTTACATCCGGCTGTAAAACAATTAATAGTCCCGTCTTTGGAGGAACCGTGAAAGATATTGACGGTAATGTATACAATACAGTGACAATCGGAACACAAACCTGGATGATGGAGAATCTGAAAACTACTCATTACAATAACAATACCGCCATTCCTCTGATATCTGACAGTGCTGCCTGGAAGAAGCTTAAAACACCGGGTTTATGCTGGTACAACAACGATTCAACTACAAATAAAAATGCCTTAGGGGCATTGTACAACTGGTATGCTGCCGACACTTCACTTTTAGCTCCCACAGGATGGCATGTGCCTACCGAAGATGACTGGAATTTGCTTGAAAACAATGTCTCTGTTTATTTGTATGCCTCAGGTTCGTTAGCAAAGATCCTGGCTTCAAATACAGGATGGGCCAAATCATTAAATACCGGAGCAATAGGCAACAATCTTCTGTTAAATAACAGCTCGGGATTTGCAGCGCTCCCCGGCGGTTCCCGCGAAAATTATATCCATTCATTCAACTCCATCGATTCAACGGGCGTTTGGTGGAGTTCCACCTATAAATCGGATACTACAGCATTAAGCATGTTGATGCGATGTGATTTAAATTCGGTAGACAGAACTTACAAACACAAATGGAAAGGGCTATCCGTTCGTTGCATAAAAGATTAAAATAAAACAAATCATACAACTTTCGATCTTGTTGAAGTAATGAATTTCTATTTTTGATAAAGCCAGTATTGTAATTCAGATATTTAAGCCTCCAGCTAAAGCCGGAGGCAAATGAATTGGACGGTCCTAAGCGTCAATGTTTTTTTTTATTCAAAACTCAGGACATTATCAATTTGGTGGATGACAGCTGACGATGAGGTTGTAATATCTGACAAGTAAAAAGGGGCGGAAATAACTGAACCGGTTCCATCAACATTTTGATATAGAGAAGGTAATTCTGAAAAGAGATAATCTTTCGCAATAATATTATTTTTCGTAGTGACATTTGCAGTGCTATTCGTTTCTGTCCTTAATTGCATGGATGACGATGATCCAACGACACCGATTTTTAAAAATTTATTTTCTGCTGAATTCCAATATGTAGTATTATTGTTAGATTTTATAGTTGCTGATTGGTATACATTATCTACAGTTTCACCGAAGAAAACGGCTTTGTCCTGGAAATGATATCGAAGTAACTGAACCAGTTTAGCAATTTCAATTTCCTGCATTGCCGTATTAGTAATAGCATTTATAGTTGCCCACGATTTTATCTTTCCGGAACTTATTGCATTTTTAATAGCTGCATTTGTAGGTACGTAGATTGTATAATTAAAAGCATTGAAAAACCGGACACGATAATCAACACCTTGTTTTGAGAAAATCTGATTAGCATATGTTACAGGTATATCGGCTATCAGATGATAGAATTCACTGAAATCAGTATCGTTTTTCAATACTTCATAGACCGATTTAAGAGAAGGCTGGATGGTCGAGTTTAAAAAATACGTATTCCCATTACTCTGAGGGAAAATTTGATTAACCCGTACTTTTGTGCTGTTTTGTATGTTACCTCCACCCTCAATGGTCATATTCGTTCCTGAACCCTGACACCTGATGATGTCGTTGCCCTTTGTAATGTAATATTGTTTCCCCTCAGAAATTTCCCCAACCACGATATGGCTGTCCAATAACTTCCACAAACGATTTTGAATAAATACAGGATTTGTAATAATATTAACAGAGTCTCCTACTTCACCTGTATTTTTATTATACTTATAAGTGGTCGCATAAACGGCATTAGTTGTACTATTGTATCTGAATTTCAAAATTCCCTGAACGTCTTGTCCGTAAGCAATCGGGTCAATATAGTTTGAAAAACATTCGTCGGTAGGAACAAATAAACTGTACTTAGCCATGGACGAATTTAAATATAGCCTGTAGAATGCAAACCTTGTACCGGCAATGCTTTGTTGCGTAATTTTTATCGCCCAGTTCATGATTTTAGTATTATTACTTAAAAGAACAGGACTGTATGTAGAAGTAAATTCTATTTGTGGATATACTTTATTCGTGACATAAACTACCCCATTTACACCTGTATAGGTTTTGACAATGTCACTTTTTTCTACAGGTAGCCTGTAGTTCTGAGCATCCACCATCTTGCTGAATTTACCAGGTACCGACTCAATCAAAGAAGTTCGCATGCATCTATTTATGAATTCATAAATTAATTCGTCCGGTATATTATCCCATGATCCGTATTTATACTTTAAAATGGTTCCAATACCACTATTCAGATAATTCGTCATTGCTTCATCCGAAGGTACAAACATGGCAGCCATGTCTTTTTCCAAAGTACCATACCCATTTTGATAACTATTCCATCCCGGGTCATAAAGAATTCTGTATAGAATATATTGATTTTTAGGGGTAAATGTCGCACCGCCATTCTGTGAAAAATAATGTTTCACAAAAACAGAATCATTAAATTCGGGGTGTAACTGTTTATAAATAGTTGTACTGGTTGGATCAAAATAGGGTGCGCAAAACCTGTCAAGCAATTTTGAAAAAATCTTAGTGGTTTGAGTTGCATCTCCGGTTTTATTATCTGAAATATACTGAGCCATATTTTTTGGAGGAATCAATACGCTCTCTAACACATTAATATATTCGTTATTACATTCAATATCCCGTTGAATAACTTTATCGTTAAAAATATACACATCATTGTTTGAACGCGACTTAATTCCAAGGATAAATTTTAAATCTTCATCTGTGAATGAATGTTTGTCCATAAAACCCTGTGTGAAAAATAGGAGAGGCATGGTGGTGTTATCACTTAAAACAGAGTATCCTGCCTGACGTCTTGAATCCCAGAATTTTCCGGCAGGTAAAAGGTCACCTGAAACATAGGGTATGCTGTCCTGTGGAATTAATGAAGTAGGTCGACGCATTACAGAGTTTTCAATTAACCCTTCATACAATTCTTGATTTCCAATATTTGACAATGTATAAGCATGATTTAGTAACGAAAATTTCAACAGATATTTCTTCTGTGCAAGCGTCAATTGCCCATAACTCGAAACATTCCAGGGATTGTTTTTAAAAAACTCAGTAAAAGCCGAATCGTTTGCAACAAATAAAGTTCTGTCTCCTGCTGAAGAAAGATCATTAGTTAAATTAAGGTCGTCAATTAACCGGACATATGTTGTAAAACGAACATTAGTTTTTAAATAGTCATAAATACTGATATTAGATGATTTTCGGGCATTCAATGTTGTTGAAGAAACCATCAGCAAGATAAAAAGGACATTTAATATTTTCTTCATAAATTGATAATTTTCAGGAAGGATTCTATTTTCTGATCTGAAATATTGTTTCATAGTATTAGTATATATCTTCGGTTTCTAAAGCACTTACCGGTACGAACTCGATGTAGTCGTACATAAATTCTCCGTAACTTAACCCTTTCACTGAAAGGTTATGTGAACCGGCTGTTTTGAATGTAAATGTGCCCAGAATTTTTCGTAAAGCAGCATTACTATAACGTGCATTTTCTCCGTAACTCCACCCCGTAACCGGTACTTTGAAACATGCCGGTGCTTTCATGTATCCATGGTTTCGCATCGTTTTATCGTTTTCGTAACCAAGGGGATCGTTTATATCAGATCCCGGCAAAACATAGCCGATTTCAGGATTTGTACCATCTGTATTTAAATTTACAGGCTCTTTAACCGGAATATCGTCAACATAAAATTCAGCAACTCCCCTTTTCCCATTTGCTAAATACCCAAAACGTACTTCATACAAGCCGGCTGGTATGGGGGGAGTTGTAATTGAAAATTCATAGTTATTTCCACTCTGAGTTGCAATCATAAATTCATCTCCCTCATAATCCAGAAACATATTATAAGGAGTCATAAAATAAGCAACCATTTGTTCATTCGTTTTTAAACGATTTAAGTAACCGGTTGGTATTTTATATTGTAGTTCAGGTTTTGTCAATCCTGTACCCCGAATTCCATTATTTGTTAATTCAGGAAATAAGCCTGATATATCAAACCGTAATCTTTTATTGGATAACTCTTTAATTGTATTTAAGTCAAAGGTCATTATTTTGTCTATACCATAGTAAAACCCATTATAACAGTCTTTATCATCATTCCTGGTAATGATATGAATTGTATTGCCTGTTTCATTCGATTTATTGATTAAATTTGTAAACCCTGTCAACCTTTCCTTTTTAATCTCAATCAACGAATTCGGGCACATTGGTTCGAGATATTCATACATATCAATAGTTTTTAACATGTGATCCGTGTCGTAAGCATCAATGAACATATTGAGAGAAAGTTTCTTATTTATGATGTGATAGGCAATAAACCTGTTCAAACTGTTCTTTCTGTTTGTTACATCTGTAATACTTGCATCTTCGGGATAAACTGAATTGTTTACCCGGGCAGCATAGTCTTTCAATTCCGACAAGCCTGTTACACCCTGCATGTTGAAAATTTCATCACTTTCCATTAAAACAGTATAGCCATATCTTCTTAATTTGGGTACATCATTATAGAACCATTGATTAGCTTCCTTTGGAACAGTAATAAGATCTTCATAATCTTTATAGTTATAATTTCTATCCCTGTCTGTTTTTATTGAATCAACAAGCCCTGTAATAACAAGTCCCTGATAAAAAATTGAATAAGCTTTATCATTTGCAATTTTATCAACGATATTTTTCCTGTTAATAAGTGAATTTTCAAAGCTAATGCTGTCAATATCGGTGATGGCTTTTTTATATACTACCATTCCTGATCGCATAACATAGATGGTATCTTGTGTTGAGGCAAGTGAACCCATGAATGGAAGAAGTATTAAAATTATTTTCAGTATAGTCTTCATATTATTCTAAGTAGATTGAATGATCGATTTTTATTGAACGGGTTCCAGAATAATGCAATCAATACGTAAAGTACGGTTGAAATTTGCAAGTTCGATAGGGCTAACCCCTGAAGCATTTTCAACTTTTAAAACTACAGTAACAGGTGTTTTCTCGTTTAAAATCAAATTGCTGAATGGAAACTGAAAATCTTTCAGGACAAGCATTTTTGTGCTTGTTGTCGGGTAGGTTGTAAATATTGCTGCAGCAGCATTTGGTTTAGTCAGGACATGCGATACAGAAACCGCATTATTTATGACCTTTACTCCGTTGACACCAATATAGGAGAGATAGAATTTAACTTTAGAGGGTCGTAAATCAGTCGTGTCAACAATTGATGTTGGTACAAATACACAATACACATTATATTTGGCAGACAATGTATTGGGGATAGGGAAATTAATATTCAATTTGGCGATACTGCTTGAACTTGTCGGAGACAGCGAAATATAATACCCACGAGAAACATCAAATCCGGTGCCGTTAGCTGATACTGTAGAGATAGCATAATTTGAAGTTGTCCGATTAATGTCATATTTTTCAGCTTCAATCCTGATTTCTTTATTCCAGTACTCGGGATTATACATTTTCAATTGATTGACATTAAAACAATTCCCGTTTGTTAATTCTTGTATTTGAGCACCCTCAAGCACGACGGCAGGCTTTTTTAATTCGAAACCTGATGTAGCCGTGAAAACACTGTCAGTTGTCGATATATTCAATTTCCCCACGAAAAAATTATTGTGAATAATTGCAAACTTTGTAGCCTCATCATGGCTGTTCGTTAAACTATCATTGGCAGCTGCACAATACGGGTATAATTTGGTGTATGCATCTTTCCATGCATCGTCAGAAGGAATAATTGCCGAATAAAGATTGTTTTCAATGTTTATGTTCGGAATTTGATCCAACAAGTCATTGGTCTGTACTTCTTTCCCGGTTGAAAGATCGGTTGTTGTTTTTGAGTGAGAGTTTACATAAGTTTTCATTAAATCATGCCCGTTTCCCTGTGTAATATATTCCCATATATTCATTTTGTAGGTTACATAATTATTCAAAACATGAATGACAGAATTGGCAGAATACAAGTTTGGCGTCAGAATAGTATTTCTATCAAGGGTATAAGCAGTTGATGTCTTTTTTAATACATAACTCTTATTGTTAATCATAGTAACCTGTATACTATCTCCATCAAACCATGTGCTAGTCTTTGATTTTGAAATATTATTCATAACTATTTTTTTTACCAATTCCACATCAGATAGATTAATCTGATTTAATGCACTGTTTATCGGAGCCCAAATCGTAACATTATCCAGTTGTTTCTCATAACCCGCAATCTGAATCATCTGTGCAAACCTGGTAAGTTCAGAATTTGATTTCAGGTCATTATAAACAACGTTTGACCTGTATTTTTCGTAATAATCTATGGGTAGAAATGTCAGGCTGTCAATCAGATCTTTTGATTCCCGGTAGATTATATCCCCCGATTTATAAAAGAACAACGAATCCTGTGCTTTTACAACTCCTGTACAGAATAAAAATAATATGCATGTTAGGTACAATAATCGCTTCATATTTTTATCAGTTTTTCAGTATGATGATTCAGGTTGATTAAATAAATCCCACGAGGTAAAAAACTAATATCTAATGTCTGAACAGAAGAATTAATTCTACCCGAAAATACCTGAACACCGCTCAAGTTGAATAAACTAATAGTAACTGACTCTTCTGTCAGTCCTTTAAAATAAATTATTCCTTTAGTTGGATTCGGATAGGCAAATAATTTCTGCTTATCAGCAATTGATATCACTTCAGTTGTACTTTCAAAGTACAATTTTTGAATATCCGAATTGGCGTATACTGCATTTGTACCATTAATCTGATGGAAATTCATCATGCCAAAATTAAAAGTAATGTTTTTTACATTGCTGATTTTTAATGAATTTATATTCCCGTTTTTTAATTTCACAACAAGATTGTTGTCTTGCGATTTAACCGGATTTATAAAGAACATTAGTACCAGAAGAATCAAATTTAGCAAAGTAATTTTCCGTTTCATATTTTCTTATTATAGGTTTATTCTTACTCTAACGAAGTCAGTTTTCATGAGCTTAAAAATGCTACCTGCTTTTAACCAATGAATTTAAGTTTGAAAAATTCAGATGCTAATTTCCGATTAAACTTTTCAGATCATGAATCAATGCCGTTTAATTAATGTATTTCATATCCGACAAAGCGTAATCTTCGATGTGAAACTTTGTGACTTAGAGTCTCCAGATATTCCGGAGACTCCATTAATGGGAAGAAAAGAATAGCCACGAGGGCACAATCTGTCAGATGTCGGATACGAAGTATGTTTCTGATCAAAACCAGTAATTAAACGACATTGATTCATGAATTAAAATATTCAGATGCCTTATATTTGATAAGATTCCTGTTTTGTTAGTTGAAAACATTAAAACGTATTTTAAATGATTCCATGAAACATCAGATTTTTATTCCTCTTTTATAATTTTCTTATATTCAAAATTCGTTCCTGACTTAAATCTAATTAAATAGACCCCGCTTGACAAACCGGATGTTTCAACTATTGCACTTTTTGTAAGGTTTCCCGCATAAACAACCTGTCCCATTAAATTCATGATTTCAAATGTTGATCCTCCGACAAAATCAATCCTCAATTCATATTTAAAAGGATTCGGATAGATCGTTACATTGGAGCTTTCGCCATTCAAATCATTTATTCCACTGACAACATTTGATGCAATGTTGGATCGTGAGGAGTTGTAAGAAGTCAATATCGATGTGATGGTGTTGTCTGATTCTTTCGTCTTTTGAATTAATGCTACTGATTTTGATGGATTAATATAAACCGGGCTTATAACCTCAAGTTGATAAAATACGTCTCCTTCTGTAGGGGTGATGTCAGTAAACTGTGTACTGCTTCCCGACGTAGCATCTAAAAAGTTCAGGGAAGTCAGGCTTGTTCCTTTGTAAATATTGTAAGTCGAAACACTAAATCCTTCATAGGGTTCCCAGATTAAATTATAGGTTGAATTTTGACCTTTATTTATAGATAAATGCATGGTTTTATGTGCATCACTGAGTGGTGATTCCATTCCACTACGGTCAACAATGGATAATTTGTATTTATTTGATTTTACATTCGGAGCCGATTGGCTATCTACAAATACACTCAGTGAATCATACGATACACTGCCTATTTTTTCATAGGCATTACTGACATTGGTTTCCTTGTAAATGGAATACGATTCTATAGCGTTTGAGACTGGTTTGTTCCATACAATTAAGTTCTTATTGGAACTGTTTACACTAACGATACCAATCACGGGTTGTGCCATTGGAATAATTTTTATGACTACACTAGCTGATGCCGGGCAACCGGAGGGAGAAGTAATGGCTACATTGTAGGTGATATTCTTTATAATGGTAGCAGTAGGATTGACAATTGTATCATTGTCTAAACCAGTTGATGGCGTCCACTTGTATTTCAACTTTCCAGCGCCTGAAAAATTTGTAAATGCATTCAAATGGACTGTACTTCCATAACCGACTGACTGAGCGTTTCCGGCTGATGCTATCAGGGGCATCACTGAAACTCTTGTAAAACTGGTGGATGTACAACCAGAGGGAGCTGTTACTGTTACAATATAAGTTATGTCGTTTGTCACGGTAACTTTGGGATATGCTATCGTGTCACTGTTTAACCCGGTTGATGGAGTCCATTTATATTTCAATTTTCCGGTTCCGTTATAATTTGTTGTCAGACTGTTCAACTGTATTTCACTTCCACAAGTACTTGTTTTAATTGAATCTGTAGTTACAATCAGCGGAGTAACCGTTAAATTTATAGTACTCGATGCAATACATCCGTTTGGAGAAGTTGCTGTTACGCTGTATGAAATATTATTGGTAACAGTTGCAGTCGGATTTGGCAGAGTATCATTGTTTAATCCGGAAGAAGGAGCCCATTTGTATTTCAAAGTTCCTGTTCCTGTATAATACGAATCAACATTCAGTACAGCCTGTCCTTCACAAACGACATCCTTGCCGATTATTTTAAATGCTAACGCACTGTAATTTGTCATTCCAATCCATCCTTTTTTACTTATATTATCGCCAGATAATTCGGGAGCTTCAAGTGATGCTCCGCCCGATAAACAAACCAAAAAATAATTGCCCGGAATTAAATTAATCAACGTATCAGATTTCCCTGTGACAAATTTAGAGAAATGGGATACGTAATGATTTGTCAGCGTATCATCAACGATGGCAATTTCAATATGATCAGATCCATATCCAAGAGTATTGAAAGATATTTTTACCGGATAGACAATATTTGCAGTTACATTCAGGGTGTCTGTACACATTGTGTGTTTTTCACTTAGACCTTTTTTGCCGGAAAACCGACTGGAGTAAACCGTAGTCATGGAACTACATACTAATAAGAGGAATAGAAGTTTTTTCATATTTGTCTGTTTTGAAATAAATAGAAGGATGAAACGGATGAATGAAATTTGTTGACTATTTAAACTGAACCTTGAACATTCAGCACAACTATAATTTAGATGCATGAAATAAAATAACTGCTTTCACTTCTTTCGATGAAAGAATCTGTTGAAATTTTATTCAACAAAGCCGATTCCCTTAAAATGTACTGATTGATGTTCTCCAACTAATTGAATAATATCAATTTAAAAAATTAGTCTATTAATTAATTTTACATTAAGTAGCCAAAAGTAAATATTATTTTTTAAATTGGCAATACAAATCAAAAATAAGTAAATGAATTAAAATAAAATAAATCGTGAGGATTGATTGTTTATTAAACCGATCGAATTATTCCATTCATTCAAAGACACTATTCAACCGGGTAACTTTACTTTGCCTGACAACAAACAATCGTATGTCAACTTCCAACCCGGACAGTCTATTGGTTAATTTTAAGTGTGTAAAACTTAAATGGTTTATTTGGACTTGTTTTATATCATAAAAAACCGGCCAGACTTCTTTTACAGAAGTATAGCCGGTTTTAAATGAGAAGCGTTCCTTTTTCATTCTCCTTGTTTATTCTTTTAACAGCTTGAATTGATTCGTTTAGAAGCACCGTTGTTTTAATGTAAAGAAGACTTGTTTATTTCCATTTCGGTGTAAAGGGAAGCCGCTCTCCATCTTCGGTGCTGTATTCTTCGAGTGAATTTTCTTTCGACTGGATAACCATATACGTCATTGTTTCATCCGAAGAATTGCAAATCCCGCGGTTTCCGTGCGGTGCAACACGGACGACACTGCCTTCTGTTATTTCGAAACAGTCATCGTCTACCTGGAAAAAACCAGAACCTTTCAGAATAATGTAGGTTTCTTCATTTTTCTTGTGGATATGAAAATAGGGTTGCTCTGAATGAGGAGGCAGCGAATTTAATGAGATCTCTGTGCCTGTTGAATTCGTAGCATTCTTTAAAAACACTTTGCCTTCAAGTACCCTTTTACTCACCGGATGAATCAGGGAGTAGTCCATGATTGAATCTAAATGCCCCATGTTTACGGCCGTGAAGTTTGTGTTTTCTAAAAGCTTTTCAAGTTGTTTCATTGGATTATTATTTTAATTTATAAATCATGGTTCTACCGAACCGGTAACAAAAAAAATATATCAGGAGATAACGGCAATTAGTTCAACTTGCCAGTATTTAAAGGGATGATAACAAATATACCCTCTTATTTCAGGTAAGTATTCAAAAATACCAGAATCTTATTTTTAATTTCTTCCGACCCGAATAATTTTCCACCATGCGGGGCACCGTTTACAATTACAAATTCACTGTGAACATTTGCAAGCTGTAAATAGGAGTCCAGCAGTTTTGATAAGGTAATCGGGACTGTCGTATCCTTATCACCGTGAAATATCAGGAAGGGAGGGTCTGCTTTATCAACATAGGTGGTCGCACTTGCAACTTTTGCCAGATCAGGACGGTCTACAGGCTCAGCTCCAAGAAGTGCAGTAGAGGTCGATTTCTGATCTCCTTCATCCAGTTTCATGCTGCCGATACGTGCTATGAAATCTGTAGGTCCGAAAAAATCAATGGCAGCCTGTATTTTAAAACAGGGTTTTATATTGTTATAATAAAATGATTCGACGGTATTGTTGTTTGAGGTAGCCAGTAACGAAGCCAGGTACCCACCGGCTGAAAACCCAATCACTGCAAATCTACTTTTATCGAGAGAATATTTCCCGGAGTTCTCATACAGAAAATCAGCAGCCCGGTTACAATCCTGTATCTGAGCCGGAAATATCGCTGTCGTACTGTATCGGTATTCAATGGAAGCTACCGCGTAACCCTTCTCAAGAATGGCTTTTAAAGTACTTTTCATATAGTTCATGTCATTGTATTTGTTCCCGGCTCTCCATCCGCCACCATGAATCCATATTAACAATGGAAGGGAATTCCCGCCATGAGGTGGCACGTATAGGTCAAGGTTATGCCGTTTGAGTGTATCTCCTGCATAAGCAATATCAGAGAAAATGACTGTTCCCTTTGGCAGTATGTCTTTTAAAAATAGTGGAATCTTAGCTGACAACCCATTTCCCCAGAGAATGAAAAGACAGAATAGTACGATCGTTTTTTTCATTGTTTTTTTTTAATACCTTTCAAACTCATCTATTTAATTCGGTTCACCAGGACCTAATTCATGAGTTCCATTTTTCCGGATATTATCTCCGGGTATTTTTTAAATAAGTTCATTCTGACTATGCTGTCAGAATACTTTTTAATAAAAAAGCAGTTTGTAATAGACATCTGATTTAGAAATTTCTTACAACCTGCTTCAGTTATTTCATTGTCCTTTCGGAAGTAGTTGCAATGTGTATGTAAATGAGGTGTTGTCCGACCACACCACGTAATTATCCAACGGCCGGGGACCACAACTACCCGAACCTACCCCTAAGGTTTTGGTGGCAATATTAAGCACCGTAGCACTGCTGGCAGGTAAGTCGATTTTATATTCTACGGGGTACATTTGCGTGTCGGTATGAGGAAGTGCCGACACCTGCATTAATTTCTCATCCGCAAGAACCGATAGTACCGGCATATCCCTGCCACTTAATTTTGCCCATCGTACTTCTTCATGATTTCCACGTTCCATTGGTTTTTCGTATTCGTATTGTTCGTTCACTCCCAATTCATAAATCCCAATGTCCTGTGCACTTTTACGGTCGGAGTAGTTCTCAATGGGTCCACGTCCGAAATACGTCATGTGATCCAGCTTTTTATCAAGCAGCATACATATACCAATACGGGCCAGATTTATACGGGGACCGGCAAATTTAATCTGATTTGTAATTTCAATGGTTCCATCGCCTTTTACCAGGTAGTTAGCCGTATGATATACCCCAAATCCTTCTTTGCCGTCGGCTTTTGTAGTCGAAATCACCTGAATGGAATTGTTATCCACTTTTACAGCTTTAAAATCAACCGGAGTATATTGCAGGGTAGTTACGCCGTATTTATCCCAGTCTTCATACGCCCAGTCGTCATCATTCCGGTGGGCTGCTCTCCACAAATGCAGTTTAGGCGAGCCATCGGCGGTTAGCATATTGATTCCGTTTTGCATTAACCGGTCCATAAAACCTGTTTTCTTATCGAAGCCTACCGAGAAACCGTTTCCGGTAATCGTTACCGATTGAACGTCCTGTGTTAATTTGACCGGTTGTGTAATTTCCGGTTTCACAACAGCAGGTGTACTGACTGGCAGTTGGAATTGCATAGAAGCTACTTCAAAACCTTTATCAGCCCATAATGTCTTTTCTTTTTGGGTATAGGATACCCGTAAAAAGTATTCGGCTCCAGCCTTTGGATGTTCTATCTTGTAAGGAATTTTTACCAGAGCCTCACCCAAAGGTTTTATTTCCGGAAGTACTATTGTTCCTTTGTCTGTTTCCTTTCCGTTTTCGGTCAGGCTCCACGAAGCATTAAATCCGTCCAACGGGATAAATTGAAATTTATTCCGGACAGTAATCGTACCGTTAGCAGGATCTGATAAGCGGGTGCCAATCCATTGGAATGCTTTTTTCATTTCAGGATAATGCGGCTTGATAGTTTTTCGGTCCCAGGCCACTACACCTTTGTGAATAAAATAATGATCGTTCGGATATTCACCAAAACCACCTCCGTAGGCTAATATCGGGTGATTGGGATCACGCTTGTTCCACAATCCCTGATCCTGATATTCCCAGATTGCGCCACCCAGAATCTCCGGATTGTTGTCAAAAACATCCGAATATTCATCCAGCGATCCCATGGAGTTAAACATCGCGTGAACAAACTCACAAATGTAGAAGGGCTTTGTAAGCTCTTTATTTTGTGCTATTTTAGCATAATCATCGGGTGTCCCGTACATTTTACCATCAAGATCGGCAGGGTTCTTTTTCCCTATTCCAAAACGTTCATAATGAACAAAACGCGATGGGTCAATAGCCTTAATAGCGGCCATGGCTGCTACAAAATTAGAACCCACTCCACCACATTCATTTCCGAGTGACCAGATAATTACCGAAGGGTGATTCTTGAAATTTTCAACGTTCGCAACATTCCTGTCGATAATAGCAGCTTTCATGAGTGGCTCATTGTCAAAGCGACCATCGTAGCCATGACATTCACAGTTGGCTTCGGCAACCAGCCAGATTCCATATTCATCACACAATTCATACCAGCGGGGATCGTCCGAGTAATGGCTGGTACGCACATGGTTGCAATTTCCTTGTTTTATCACCTCCAGATCCCGGATCATTTGTTCTTCGGTGATTGCATGTCCAACATTTGACCAGTGCTCATGTCGGTTTACACCTTTCAGTTTGATGGGTACTCCGTTGACGGTAAAGATTCGACCGTTGATTTCGATTTTACGGAACCCTATTTTTGAAGAGAGAATTTCACCCTCCGAACTTTTTAGGACCAGGGTATACAGATACGGGGTTTCGGCAGTCCATTTTTCGGGAGCTGTAATCTGAAATTTTACATTCAACTCCTGTTCCTGTTTTGAATTGATTCCTTTTCCGGTTGCACTTCCTTTGGCTATTTCTTTTCCGCTTCTATCGTAAAGAGTGGCTGTCAGAGTTTGAAGGTGGACGGTTATCTCCCCGAAATTTTTAATTTTTGCCACCACATCAACGGTAGCATTTTTATAATCCTTATCCAGGTCCTGTTTTACGAAGAAGTCACGAATATGAACCTGCGGGGCACTCCATAACGAAACATTGCGGAAAATACCATGCAAACGCCACATGTCCTGATCCTCGAGCCAGGTGCCCGAACTGTATTGATAGACCTCCACGGCAATCATGTTCTTTCCGGCTTTCAGGTAATTAGTCAGGTCAAAATCGGCGGCATTGCGGCTGTTTACACTAAAGCCAACTTTCTTACCGTTGACCCACAGAAAGAATGCACAGTCGACGCCATCAAAAGTTATAAAATTACGACGACCGATCCAGTCTGCAGGAACTTCAAACTCACGGCGATAACTGCCTACCGGATTTCTTTCTTTGAATGAGGTATATTTCTCTTCCGGCTCACTCATAATGTGCGGGAAATCTTTTTGTATTGTATATCCGATATTGCGGTAAAAGGGAGTTCCGTAGCCCTGTACTTCCCAGTTGGAGGGAACGGGGATTTCTTTCCAGCCCGTTACATCAAAATCAGGTTTGTAAAAGTCGACAGGTCGTTGTTCCGGACGGGGTACCCAGTTGAATTTCCACTGACCATTTAAACTGCGATAGAGTGAAGAGGCATGACGTTTTGCTGTCAACGCTTCCTGCAGGTTGGCATACGGCATTAGAGTGGCATGGTAGGGTTCTTTATTAATGCCTAAGCACGTGGGGTCTTCTAACTCTGAAGGAACGGGTGCGTTTTGTGAAAAGCCGTAATTCACAATCAACACAAACAACAATACGAATCTAATTCTTTTCATTCTACTATTTATTTTTTAAGGATACAAATTTCTAACAACAATTCAGGTAAAGCGATTTGCAAAAATAAGCAAAATAAATTAAGAGTTCAAATAAGAGTAAAAGAAAAACAGACTTGTAATATAAAGATTCGAAGATCTCGGATGGATAAATAACGGGGCATTTATTTGTTTCCGGAACTTATATTGGGCCGGCTGAAAAATGCATAACAAGTAACATATGCAACGTAAATCCTTACAGAATTATTGTTTTCAAAACAAATTTTGTGCATAAGTTTTAAACTAAAAACGAAAATATTCAGGCACTAAATAATGAATTTAGAACTGGAATGCTTACCAGGGGAATTACGAATAGCAGACGTTTTTTCATGTCTCTTGATATTTTAAAAAAGTATTTTATGTCGTCTCCCGGGAGTATTCATGAATAATAAAGTTAAGTTTTACTTTGGTAGATGAATAACACGATGAGTGAAACCAGTATTGCGCCGATCACTATGATTTCCAATAAAAAAATCAGATACATGTGTATCAGTTTCTTTAGGGCAGTGGTCCATTTCAGGGTATTGAAAAACTGAAGGAAGCACCAACAGGTAACTGCCAGTTCCAGTACAGTTGTTGCTGTGGAAACTGAGTCACTTCCGCTACTGTGTTGAGTCAACACCACCAGTGGGAAAAGGATGATGGTAACGAAGAGACGCAGGCTGCTGGTATAGGCATTCAGTACCAGATGCTCCACAAAATTGTATTTCTCTCTCCGGTAGGCTAGAAAGGATGCCAGTGCATAGACCGGGACCACAAGGAGTGCCATGATGGCTCCATGACTGTTTGTCCATTCGAATACGGCATTTATGGTGTCTGAATTAATGCTCTTATTATTAATAAGTATATTGGCAGGTTCTTTCACCTCGTCAAGAAAAAAGTGTTTCAGCAGCCCGTAAAGCGTAGCCAACACCAGCACCATGGACAAAGGCTTGAAGTGACCAATCCTTTTCCCCTGCATATATTCCTGAATGGTATATCCAGGATGTATGCACAGATGCCAAAGGGAATGGAGTATCCCTTTGTCATAATGGAACAGTCCGTGTTGTATGTCGTGCCAAAGGAATTTAAAATTCAGGCGGTGTGTAGAAGCCGGTTGTCCGCATAGGTTGCAGTAATTACCATCAAACTCATTCCCGCAGTTTTTACATTCTGTCATCTTTTAAACGTTTTTCAAATTAATGGAATCTGTTTTCATCATATTATTCCCGGGTTAGACCGTCCTGATTAATAGCCCCCAACTTTAGTTGGATGGTATGATATGAAAATTTTAATATTGGCTTTAGCCAAAATGGAAATAACTAATATTCAGTATTTAAGTTGTAGCAAATTTGGCTAAAGCCGTTTTGCATTCTCCCTTTTAGCTCCAGATAAAGCTGGAGTCAATTGAGAAAATAGATTAATAAGATGTATACATTGATTACTTCACCCGAATATTAGAAGTCGTAATTACGTTATCTATTCGCATTCATACGATTAACCCGGGCAGTCTAAGCGCCTTTCCCAATATATTTTTCATCATTCAATACCCCGTATATTCAATCCATAGGAATACCTGTTTTCTTTAAAACCTTATTTTTTCCTACTCACCCTTTGTAGAAAACCTGCTACCCCCCTGAACTCAACCTTATTCTCCT
>Ga0302204_1000118_pt1 | contig 28347 bp, 16 predicted proteins | sample II_Fen_E1_2_FD_194578 | JGI IMG/M metagenome (GOLD analysis project Ga0302204, IMG submission 194578) | Peat permafrost microbial communities from Stordalen Mire near Abisko, Sweden - II_Fen_E1_1 | ecosystem: Environmental > Terrestrial > Soil > Wetlands > Permafrost | place: Sweden: Abisko...
ATTTATATTTCAGCTAAAGCCAATATTATGATTCATATATTTGACCCTCCAACTAAAGTTGGAGGCAATTAATTTGGTGGTCTAAACGCCTGTACCTATTCCTCTGTTTTATCAATAGACTCCAGCTTTAGCTGGAGTTAAAATTGAACATTCAAAATGGCTTTAGCCAAATGATTTAGATCTTGAATGCAGAATGTTAGTCATTTATGTTTCGGCTAAAGCCAATATAATGATTCTTATATTTGACCCTCCAACTAAAGTTGGAGGCAATTAATATGGACGATCTAAACGCCAGTACCTATTCCTCTGTTTTATCAATAGACTCCAGCTTTAGCTGGAGTTAAAATTGGACATTCAAAACGGCTTTAGCCAAATGATTTAGATCTTGAATGCAGTATGTAAGTTATTTACATTTCGGCTAAAGCCAATATTATGATTCATATATTTGAACCTCCAACTAAAGTTGGAGGCAATTAATTTGGGCCGTCTAAACGCCTATACCAATTACTCTGTGTTATCAATAGACTCCAGCTTTAGCTGGAGTTAAAATTGGACATTCAAAACGGCTTTAGCCAAATGATTTAGATCTTGAATTCTGAATGTTAGTCATTTATATTTCGGCTAAAGCCAATATTATGAATCATATATTTGACCCTCCAACTTTAGTTGGAGGCAATTAATTTGGTGGTCTAACCGCCTGTACCTATTCCTCTGTTTTATCAATAGACTCCAGCTTTAGCTGGAGTTAAAAGTTCGATTTCAAAACGGCTTTAGCCAAATGATTTAGATCTTGAATTCTGAATGTTAGTCATTTATATTTCGGCTAAAGCCAATATTATGATTCATATATTTGACCCTCCAACTAAAGTTGGAGGCAATTAATTTGGGAATGTTAGTTATTTTGTATTTCGGCTAAAGCCAATATTATGATTTTTATATTTGACCCTCCAACTAAAGTTGGGGGCAATTAATCGGGTGGTCTAAACGCCTGTACCTGCAACTTTTCTTTTATCTGTAAACGAACTTATGATAATTAATAATTAACAATTAATTATTTCAAAATGATGAATATCACCATTTGAAAATCAAAAAATAAATCATGATATATTTGCAATTTCATAATACAGATTTTTGCAATAATAAAATACTTGTTTGAATAATAAATAGTGTGATTCATTTAGTTTCAAAGGAATTTACCGGGTGTAGGAAAAAAACACTATTTTTGCAAATCAAATAAGTTAACTTCATTTGAATTCATCAAAGTACAAACAGATCGTAAGCTATGTTGTTAAAGGCATTCACAACGTGACATTAAAAAAAGAGGGACCGGGTTTCTTCAATTAATGAATTCAGGGAGTAATACAGCGTTTTTAGGGATGCTGTTCTGCCGGGTTAACTCTGCTGATAATAAGTGGAATTGTTGATGCTAATTCATACTTAAGTAGTAGGAAATATATAATGTCCTATTCAATTATATAAAACTTCATTAACCCTCGGCTCTATCACCCTCTCCTTGGGAGAGGGCAGGGGGAGAGGTCATATTATTTGAAGAAATAAAACAATTACATTGTTCCATTTACTTATAACCGCAAGGTCTTCGAAACTCCGGTGAATGAGGCGAATCACAAATACACGACGTGGCATATGACAGAGATTTGGTTTATTTACTAATTTAGTCGGAAAAACAAGGTTTGCTTCCCGGAAAAGAGGGTGGGATACTACCCTGTTGCGATATTTCCCGTAAAGAAATGCCGGTATGTGGTTTCACTGCCTTATCTGCTGATTTTAGTTTAAAGGGTAAAACTACGACCTCGCTACTGAATACCACATCATTCAAAACCATTGAAAATATTCGGAAGCTGATGATCCTGTAATCACTTTAAACAGAATGAGGAATTTAAGCCCGGAAAGGGGGAATGTGGAAAACCGGTAGTTATAAGTCAGACAAAATAGCATTAAAGATTACAGAACACAGACCGTTGTACATGGAACAGGGATTGCCACAAACGGAACTTTACAAACTTCAAACTTTACAAACTTCAAACTTTTCAAACGAATTAATAAGATGTCCATTCTAACAACAAAGAACCTCTCTATCGGCTATTCCAAAAAAGGAAAGATCGATATCATTCAAACCGGACTCGACCTGCAGTTGAATGCCGGGGAACTGGTATGCCTGATTGGACCCAACGGGAGTGGTAAATCGACTTTGTTACGAACACTCACCGGATTACAAAAACCACTTACCGGGACTACCTTTATCGATGGAAAGGATATTACCCGGATCAAACAAAACGAGAAAGCATTGATGCTGGCATTGGTCCTGACAGAAAGGGTGGATATTGAAAACACCACCGTCTACAATCTTGTTTCATTGGGTCGGCATCCACACAGCGACTGGTGGGGTAATATTACTCCCGAAGAAGATGCGGTTATTCGTGAAGCCATAGAAATGGTGCATATGGATCATAAAATGCACCAGAATATCAATGAGCTCTCTGATGGTGAACGTCAACGGGCTATGATCGCCAAAGCACTGGCACAGGATACCCCCATCATTATGTTGGATGAACCTACTGCTCATCTCGACTTGCCTAACCGGGTTGAAATTATGTTGTTGCTTCATAAATTGGCTCATAAAACTCAAAAAGCCATCCTGCTTTCCACACATGAACTGGATTTGGCTCTTCAGGCTGCCGACCGCATTTGGTTAATCAGTTCCGATTTCGGAATTGAAAGTGGAGTCCCCGAAGATTTAGTCTTTAACGGCAGTTTTACTCGCACGTTTCAGAGTAAATCTTATTTCTTTAATGCTGCCAATGGAAACTTTTCTATGAATTACCCGATGACGAAGAAAGTGTGGGTCAGTGGCGATAAAACAAGAATGTACTGGACACTGAGGGCATTGGCACGTGCCGGATATATGGTTGTCCAGGATGCTGAAGTGCAGATTCTGGTCACTGAACAGGGTTGGAAATTAAAAGAACTGGAAATTAACACCGTTGAGGAATTGTTGCAACAATTAAGTCTGCAGTTCCCTTGAATTGAAACACTATGATACCTGGACTTCTGTACTTGTACTGCCACTAATCTATAATAAAAAAGAAATGTTGTAATCTTCACTTGGGGCGGCTTAATTGAGGCAGTTTATAAGTTGGAAAAACTTGGTTGTTTGAATTTTTCTTTAATAAGGTTAATCTCATGAGGTTCGACCTTTCTACAAAATCTCCCAGCAACTAAGATCAAACATCAAGACAGATAATTTTGAAGTGCTGAATTAGGTTATTTGCTATTGGCTGATTATCAAAATTTTGCAAAGTGATAGATAGTAGGTTTCGAAGTTAGAAATAATGTTTTATAATGGCAATTAATTACTCCTTAATTCATATCGGGCCTGCTATTTGTGTTTCCTGTAATTCAAGGGTGACATGCCGGTATGCTTTTTGAAATATTTACCAAAGAATGACTGATTTGGGAAATTTAATTGTTGAGATATTTCCTGAATGGTAAAAGATGAGTTCAGTAAAACCCTGCTTTCGAGAATCACATAATTGTCGATACAGTCTTTCGGAGTTCTGTCAGTTTCCCTTCTTACCAGTGTGGATAAATATTTAGGAGATACACAAAGCTTATCGGCATAGAAAGAGACGTCCTTAGCTTCTTTGTAATGTTTAAAAATCAACGTGAAAAATTCGTGTACTATCTCGTGCTTTCGGGATGTCGGAGCCGGATTATCGACATTTTTATTTGCATACCAATGAAGGGTAATCAGTAATGAACTCAGTAAATGTTTGAGGGAATCCCGTTTGTAATCGTTCTGAACATTCTGTGCAGCCTTCCACATGAGATTATAAAAGTCCAGTATCTGTTCAGCTTCTGTTTTATTTAGAATAAATGATGGAAATCTTTGTCTGAATAAAACAAAAAAAGGTGGATATTTCCGTATGTCAATTACAAATTCATTAAGATATTCATTTGAGTAAGAAAGCAGAATAAACTTAAAGTCATCACTTATCTTATGATGAAATACAATTTGATTTTTTGAAATGATAATAATTTCGTTTTTTAATAGTGTATGTTCTATTAAATTAACTTCTATTTCAGCATATCCTTCCATACAAAAACCAATGTATTCTCTGTCGCTATGCACAGGGTATTCCAATGCAAAAGAGTTGCTTGTGCCCGAATGCATAGCAAAGTCGTTCTCGGTTGAAATAAAACTCTCTTTAAAGATAAGTGTGTTAGAATCCATCTAAAGTTCTTTTTTTGACCACAAATATAATCGAAATATCTTAATTTAAAAAAAAACAAGGAAATATGGAACAATTATTATGAACTATGGAGCTTTCTGATTTATCAAATTATTCGGATCTTTGCAGCTGTTATTTTTTTAGGTATAAATGAACTAAATGTATAAATGTTTTATGATTAAGAGAAACGCCAGATTGTTTTATGCTCCGGTATCAATTATCGGAGTATTATTGGTATGCTTGTCTTTCTATTCTTGTAATAAGAAGGGACAACAGGGGAGTGATACGATAGCGGAATATGCAGTAATAACGATAAGTAATTCGAATGTTGAATTAAAAAGCTCTTATCCGGCTGTCATGAAAGGAAAACAGGATATTGAAATTCGTCCTCAGATTTCAGGTTTCATTACACGTCTTTGTGTAGATGAAGGTTCTGTAGTACATAAAGGTCAGGTATTATTTCAGATTGATGCCGTGCAATATGAAGAAGCGGTAAATGTTGCCCGTGCAGCTGTAAATGTTGCCAGAGCTAATGTAGCTACCGCAGCGTTAACTGCCGAAAATAAGCGTGAGCTGGCTAAAAGCAACGTGATTGGCTCGTATGATCTGCAACTGGCAGAAAACTCATTGCTTTCAGCCAAAGCACTGCTTTCGCAGTCTAATGCTCAGTTTGTAAGTGCTAAAAAGAATCTGTCGTACACCCGGGTATCTAGTCCTTCGAACGGAGTCGTGGGGAGTATTCCTTTCCGTGTTGGTAGTCTGGTTAGTCCAAGTGGAACTACACCACTTACCACAGTATCCGATATCTCCGACATGTATGCTTATTTTTCCATGACCGAGAGACAACTTTTAGGTCTTACGGCTAACGGTGATTCTCCGAAAGAAATTCTGAAGAAGATGCCGGATGTTGAACTTAGAATGATTGATGGAAATTTGTATGGTCAAACCGGCAAGGTGGAAACAATGAGCGGGGTAATTGATCAGTCAACCGGTTCAGTAAGTGTCCGTGCTAAATTTCCGAATAAACGTCATATGTTGAGAAGTGGAGGTACGGGATCGGTTTTAATCCCTTACAAGATGAATAACTGCATTGTTGTTCCTCAAAATGCGACTTATGAAGTCCAGGATAAGAAATTTGTCTACGTTGTTGATAGCAAATCGATCGTAAAGAGTACTCCTGTTGAAATATTTCAGTTGGATGATGGCAAAAACTATGTGGTTACTTCAGGGTTAAAAGCAGGCGATAAGATTGTTTCCGAAGGTGTCGGTACTCTTAGAGATGGCATGCAGATTAAGGAAATAACCCCTGAACAGGCAGCCGCTAAAAAAGCCGCAGCAGAACAGGCAGCTGCTAAAGCTCCTAAAAAGTAAGTATTTGTCAAACATAGAAGAAATATGAAATTAGATAAATTTATAAACCGTCCGGTACTCTCCACGGTTATCTCTATATTTATTGTAATCCTGGGAATCCTGGGTTTAGAATCATTGCCCATTGAGCAATATCCGAATATTGCCCCGCCGACCATCACGGTAAATACCACATATACCGGTGCAAATGCACAGACGGTGATGAACAGTGTCATAGCTCCATTGGAAGAGTCTATAAACGGGGTGGAAAACATGACTTACATGACCTCGACAGCTTCCAATAATGGTTCGGCTTCCATCAATGTATATTTTAAACAGGGAACCGATCCGGACATGGCAGCCGTAAATGTACAAAACCGTGTGGCCAAAGCGCAGGGATTATTGCCCGCAGAAGTAACCAAGGTCGGAGTGATCACGAGTAAACGACAGACCAGTATGTTGTTGGTATTTTCTTTATCAAGTACTGATGATAAATTTGATCAGACTTTTTTACAAAACTATGCCAAAATAAATATCATTCCTCAAATCATGCGTGTTTCCGGGGTCGGTGATGCTTCGATCATGGGAGCACGGGAATACTCGATGCGTATCTGGTTAAAGCCTGATGTCATGGCACAGTATAAACTGATGCCCAATGATATTTCAGCAGCACTCGCCGAACAAAATATCGAAGCAGCTCCCGGGCAATTCGGGGAAGATGGAAATCAGTCGTTCCAATATATTATGAAGACCAGGGGACGCCTGCAGCAAACAGAAGAATTTGAAAATATTGTTATCAAAGCCTCATCAGAAGGCAATGTACTTAAGCTCAAAGATGTTGCCCGTATTGAACTTGGACCTCAGTCGAACAGTGTAAGCAGTTTTACAAACGGACATAACGGAGTGACGTGTGTGGTCTATCAGACTGCCGGCTCCAATGCGACAGAGATCATCAATAATGTCAACAAATTACTCAAGCAGACCGAAAAAGACTTGCCCGCCGGGATGAAATATACGGTAATGGTGAATGCCAACGACTTCCTGGATGCGTCTATTGCCGAAGTATTAAAGACATTGCTTGAAGCTTTTCTTCTGGTGATTTTAGTGGTGTATATTTTCCTGCAGGATTTCCGGTCAACACTGATCCCTGCAATCGCTATTCCGGTTGCATTGATTGGTACCTTCCTGCTGTTGGCATTGTTTGGATTTAGTATAAACCTGTTGACTTTAAGTGCACTGGTCCTTGCGATAGCGATCGTGGTGGATGATGCCATCGTGGTGGTGGAGGCGGTTCATGCGAAGATGGACCAGGGATATGAATCTGCCAAAACCGCTTCGATCGATGCCATGAATGAAATCTCAGGTGCCATTCTTTCTATATCCCTTGTGATGATGGCTGTGTTTATCCCTGTAAGTTTTATGGGAGGAACCTCGGGAGTTTTCTATCGCCAGTTTGGTGTTACCATGGCAGTTGCAATCGGACTATCGGCATTAAATGCATTAACACTCAGTCCGGCTTTGTGTGCTATATTCCTTAAGCCGCATAAAAAAGAAGGCGAAGATGGCAAACCCCTGAATTATATTCAGCGTTTCCACCTGGCATTTAATACAACGTATGAGGTTATACTGGCAAAATACAAAGCAAGTATAACGAGAATTATTCAACATCGTTGGATTTCGTTTGCCATGGTTGGTGTTGGTGTTGTGGTGTTAGTGCTGTTAATGAAATTTACTCCTACAGGAATGGTTCCAAATGAAGACACAGGAACATTTATGATGGTGGTAAATATGGCACCCGGCACATCGCAGGAACGTACGCAGGAAACAATGAAAAAAGTAAGTGATATACTCAAAGTGAATCCATCCATCGAAAGTAATGTCTTGATTAGTGGTTATGGACTTATGTCGGGAGCAGGCAGTTCGTATGGTTCTTTTTTCTGTAAACTAAAGAACTGGGATGAACGTAAGCATAAGGGACAGGATGTAAACAGCGTTATAGGTATGCTATACATGCAAACTGCTCAAATAAAAGATGCCCAGATATTAGTATTCGCACCTCCCATGATTCCGGGTTACAGTGTGACTAATGGGTTTGAAATGAATCTTCAGGATAAAACGGGTGGAAGTCTTGAAAACTTCAACCAGGTATCAAAAGGGTTTCTGGGAAAACTAAATCAACGACCCGAAATTGCAAGAGCCCAAACCTTCTTTAATCCGAACTTCCCTCAATATCAGATTGACGTGGATGCCGCAAAATGTAAGCAAGCAGGCATTAGTCCAAATACAATCCTTGAAACATTACAGGGCTATTATGGAGGTATGTATGTTTCGAACTTCAACCGTTTTGGAAAACTATACCGGGTTTACGTACAGGCCGATGCTAAATACAGGATTTCTCCGGAAACATTAAACAGCATTTATGTACGGAATGGTGCTGAAATGGCTCCTATTACTCAGTTTATGACTATTAAAAAGGTGTACGGACCGGATGCCATCAACCGTTTTAATATGTTTACTGCCATGTCGGTCAATGGTTCTCCTGCTCCGGGTTATACTTCGGGTCAGGCGATAAAAGCGATCAAGGAAGTAGCTGCGCAGACTCTTCCCACCGGTTACGGCTATGAATTTTCAGGTATGACCCGTGAAGAGGAAAGCACAGGAGGTGGAAATACAACTGCCATTGTGTTTGCTTTGTGTCTTGTTTTTGTTTATTTATTGCTCAGTGCACAATATGAAAGTTATGTGCTCCCTCTGGTAGTTATCTTTTCTATTCCTTTCGGTTTGGCCGGTAGCTTTATCTTTGCTCAGCTTATGGGATTGGAAAATAATATCTATCTACAGATAGCCCTGATCATGCTGATCGGATTGTTAGCTAAAAATGCTATTCTGATTACTGAGTTCGCCCTTCAAAGGCGGCATTCGGGCATGAGTATCACATGGTCGGCTGTATTGGGGGCAACTGCCCGTCTACGTCCGATTCTGATGACTTCATTGGCTATGATCGTTGGTTTGTTACCCATGATGTTTGCCAGCGGTGTTGGTGCTAACGGTAACAGAACCTTGGGAGGTGGTGCCATTGGTGGTATGTTGATAGGTGTTATTTGTCAGATATTTGTAGTGCCTGGCTTATTTGTTGTCTTCCAGTATTTGCAGGAGAAAATTAAGCCTATTGAAAAAACAGGAATGGATATAAGTGAAGTTATACCTGAACTTGAGCAGTATACTAAAATTGATAAAGATTAATCGGAATGAAAAAACAAATAATAGGAATAATGTGTGTAGCTGCTTTATTGAGCAGTTGCCACATTTATAAATCGTACAAAAGACCGGAGGTGTTAACTTCTGCGATGTATCGGGATACAGTATCTGTAAAAGATACCCTGGCTTCAGATACTATCAACATGGGAAATCTTCCATGGAATGAAGTATTCCGTGATCCAAAACTTCAGATCTTGATAGAACAGGGACTCGCGCATAATGTAAATTTGCAAACAGCCGTGCTTCGGGTAGAAGAAGCCAAAGCAAGTTTACTGGCAGCTAAGTTGGCTTTTGCTCCCTCGTTCGCACTTGCTCCACAGGGAACTATTGGTAGTTTTGATGGAGTGACGGCAAAAACCTATTCCCTTCCGGTAACGGCAAGCTGGGAAGTGGATGCGTTTGGTGGTTTACTAAATGCTAAACGTGGAGCCAATACTTCTCTTTTGCAAAACGAAGCGTATCGTCAGGCAGTGCAGACACAGGTGATTGCTAATATCGCCAATTGCTATTATACGTTGCTGATGCTGGACGATCAGCTGGATATCACAGAAAAAACAGCAAAGATATGGGGCGAAAATGTGCAAACCATGAAAGCTATGAAAAAAGGTGGCATGACTAATGAGGCAGGAGTCTCTCAAAGTGAGGCAACCTACTATCAGGTAAATGCCACTTTGCCTGATCTCCGCAGGCAGATCCGCGAAACGGAAAATACACTGTCATTACTGCTTGGACAAGGTCCGCAGTTGATTTCGCGCGGAACACTCGCCGACCAGCAAATGCCTGAAAAATTATCAGTGGGCATTCCTTTACAGATGCTTTCAAACCGTCCGGATGTAAAACAAGCCGAAATGGCTCTGGCAAGTGCGTATTACAGCACCAATCAAGCACGCTCGGCTTTTTATCCACACATTACCTTAAGTGGATCGGCCGGTTGGACTAATAGTGCGGGAGGTGTTATTGTTGATCCGGGTAAATTCTTGTTATCAATTGCTGGGTCGCTTACACAGCCCTTGTTTGCCAAAGGTGCTAATACTGCCCGGTTAAAGATAGCCAAAGCGGAACAACAAGCATCTTTACTTGCTTTTCAACAAAGTATTCTGGCTGCGGGCAGTGAAGTGAGCAACGCCTTGTACCAATACCAATCGGCTGGTGAAAAATGCATTCAACGAAAACAACAGATAGTGTCTTTAAACAGCTCGGTGGATAAAACGCAGCAATTGATGAAGTTTGGATCGTCCACCTATCTGGAAGTCCTTACAGCTCAACAGTCGTTGCTGAGTGCCCGTTTATCAGACGTAGCGGATAGCTTCGAACGTATTCAGGCAGTCATTAATCTGTATCAGGCTCTGGGTGGCGGAAGATAAAAAATAACTTTAAACAATATAAAAATGAATACAATCAGCCCGTTGGCTTTTGTGAGTCCCGAAGCAAAAATAGGAGATGGTGTTACCATTCACCCTTTTGCATATATTGATAAGAATGTAGAAATAGGCGCTAATTGTACCATAATGCCTTATGCAAGCGTTTTAAGCGGTACACGCATGGGCAATGACAATACGGTATGCCAGGGCACTGTGCTTGGCGCTGCTCCGCAGGATTTCAACTATCATGGCGGAGATACCATCCTGGAGATAGGCAACAACAATATGTTTCGCGAGAACGTAGTGATAGGCCGTTCTTCAAGTCCCGAAGGGAAAACTGTGATTGGCAATGATAATTCGTTGATGGAAGGCGTTCACATCTGTCACGATGTGCGTGTCGGCGATCATTGCGTACTGGGTCTTAAATCAATTATCGCAGGCAACTGTATTATTGAGTCGCATGTAATATTCAGCTCCATGGTAAGCATGTTTCAGGACACCCATGCAGGTAGCTGGAGCATGGTAAGGGGTGGCTGCAGGTTCCGGAAAGATGTACCTCCGTTTATCGTTACCTCTACCAACCCGACCAGCTATTACGGAGTGAATGTGAAATTATTGAAATACAATGATTTCCCTGAAAAAATAATTCAACACATTGCGCATGCTTATGAATTAATATACCACGGTAATGTCAGCATCCTCGATGCTGCTATCCGGGTTGAAGAAGAAGTACCCATGAGCAAAGAAATACAGAGTATTATCGATTTTGTTCGCAATTCCAAGAAAGGAATTGTCTGATAACCCTTCATGGGTTGATAACGAATCAAAGCAAAGAGGATGTCCGCAAGGTCATCCTTTTTGTGTATTATCTCAATTCACAATCTACTATTTAAGATAATTCTTACTACATTTGTCTTGTATAATTTAGAATAATAGCTGAGAGCTGTTGAATTCTGTTTTCAAATAACAACAAGTAAAATTTGATTCATTATGAAAAATAAAAAATATCTTTTATGGGTTTTAATGACTATGTCTTTATATGCCATAGCCCGGGATAGAAACTCCGAAAACACATCCCACGCCACCCAGGTTGCACAGTTTACCGGTCAGCAGGTCACAGGAGTGGCTGTAAGTAATCAAGGGCGTATATTTGTGAATTTCCCGAGATGGCGCACCGGAGTTAATAATTCGGTAGTTGAGGTACATGGTAAAGATGGAAATAAGCCGTATCCGAATAAAGAATGGAACTCATGGGAAATCGAAAAACCATTAAACAACAACAAATTTGTTGCTGTGCAATCGGTACAGATTTTCGACCATTTTTTATATGTCCTCGATACCCGCTGTCCAAAATTTCAAAAGGTACTGGATGCTCCGCGTGTTTTTGTGTTCGATTTGATTACCAATTCATTGGTTCACATATATGTATTGAGCAATGGCAGCTATCATGATGATTCCTACATAAATGATTTACAGATAGACAAAAAGTACGGCAAGATATACTTTACGGATTCAGGACATCCGGGACTTGTGGTGCTAGATACAAAAACCGGAAGTTCCAAACGGGTGCTGGATGCGCATTCATCCACAACTGCCGAAGTCAGTTTTCTGACATTTAAGGGTGTACAACGAAAAACCAGGGTTAACTCGGATGGCATTGCTTATGACGCGAAAAATGAAAGACTGTACTTTCATGCACTCAGCGGATACAGTCTATATTCTATTGATGTAAAAACGCTTATCAACAGCAATGAAGCAGAGATAGAGAAAGCTGTAAAATTAGAAGGCAAGACACCTGCACCCGATGGGATGATTCTCGATCAAAATGGAAATCTATATATGGCCGACCTCGAGAATAATAAAATCGTCTATCGTACATCCAATGGCCGCATCGTAACTTTGCTTGAAGGGGAACAAGTCAGATGGGCCGATTCGTTTAGCATTTACGCCGGTTACCTCTTTTATACAAATTCAAGGATTAACGAAGTGCAGGGCGATATTTCAGGAATGGTTTTCACATTAAATAAAATCAAACTGGCAAAATAAGTTGTTCAGGCAGCAATATGGTTGTTTATTCATCGGATAAACAGCATATCCAAAAATCAGAATTTTCAGACAAAACCTCATTCTTGTATTCTCAATATCTGCTCAAAACCAAAGAGGGTGATCCAACTGAATTGGATCACCCTCTTTGGTTTTTGTGACGTTTTTACGTGTGTTATTTCTTTCACCTTTCATGACCACCCTTATTGCTTTAGGGGGTTACCTTGTTCTTCTTTTCACCGGCATTTTTTCGTGTTTTTCATCCTGCTTTTGGTATGCCTTCGTAATACCTTTGGTATACCTCTGTTATGAGATAATATATATATAAAATATATATAAAATATAGATGATATATAGATAATATATACCTATATAGATATATATTATCTATATGTCACGTATGTATTGAGAATATATTACGTATCTTTTAAATAAACGCGAAGGTATAACGAAGGCATAACGAAGGCATAACGAAGGCATAACGAAGGCATAACGAAGGCAGGTCAAAGGCATGCCAAAGGTGTGGCGGAGATAGGGTAGTGATATTATTGCTATTGGAATCCTTAGCTCTGTGTTTCTTTGGCTGGCGTTGCTAAGAATGGGTTGATAGATAAAAAGTCTGAAGGGAAGCCAGGATATAGAGTGAATAATTAATAATAGGTGCTAAGTACCAATAACACGTTGAAGAGAAAGAGATTAAAGTGAAATGTGAATTGTTGGCGGATATGATGGTTAACAACTTTAGGCTAAAGAGAACCTTGGCAAGAAGTTATTCCGCATTTCTTGAAAATATGACATTCCAGATTGGAAACTTCTTTTGGAGTAAGTTCTTCCAGATTCGATTCACCTAACAGTATTTGTTTTGCTTCATTAAATACTGTAATGTCTTCAGGATGCATACTAATGAAATCTTCCCACATCTCTTTAAGTATGAGATTTGGATTAAGTACATAGTTAATGAAATCATCATTGACCAGAAAGCTTAATAACCGTTTATCAGTAGTTGAATTCACGAAGTTGCGTTTAATTTAAAAGTAAGACGCAAGTTTATATTAAGTTGTACTCAAAGAATCAATTATTTATACAATTAAATTGCGTAACTACGCATTTTTGAAATTCCCCGATGAATAAGATTCCGAACTGATTGATAATTCATATCCATTAAGAGGCATATTTCCTCGTACTTTTTTTCTTCAATATAGTATAAAACGATTGCTTTACGTTGACGTGGGGATAGCTGATCCAGTATTTTTGTAACAAAAACATTATTCAGCATTTCTTTTTCATTGTCAATATAATCATTTTCGATATTGTCGCTTGAAATAACGTCAAGTTCTTCAACTGCCACATCCGAAAGGTTTACACGTTTCCGGCTTTCGTCGCACAGTTTGTTTTTAAGGGAGATGATGATGTACGATTTGAAGTTTGCTACCGTATCAAGTTCAGTTCTCTTGTTGTAGATTTTAATAAATACATCCTGAATACAGTCTTTTAATAACTCTACATCGGTTGTCAGTTTACAACCATAATTATAAAGCAGATTGACATGAAGGTTGTATAACTTTGAAAACGAAGCGACATCTCCGTTTATAAAATTACCAAGTAATTCTGATGTTTGAACATCTGTATTTAGATAAGGTGATTTGTTTGTGTAAGTGTTTTCCATCACGGTACTGTATAAATTGGTTACTAATTTCAATGCAACAAAAATACAGACTCAGCGTGTGAAGCTGTTGGAAATTCTGATTTGGATATGGTAAATTTAGGTACTATGCTTTAGAACATGTTTTTGTGTTAATACCACGACTGCCCCGAAAAAAACATGCCGATACAATTTTTAAATTGTATCGGCATGTTAAATAATAGAAAAATAAAATGACGGTATAAACTATAATTTTTGGAACCAATATACTCCGGTCCCTGATTTCTCAACATTTAGATTGAAAATCTGGTCACCTTTAACAGATTTGTTCAATAAAGAAATTATGCCTGATTTACTGTCAATATATTTTAGTTGGTATTTTCCTTGTTCCAGTTGAATGGGAATTTCTGATTTTGATTGGGTGAAAATGATAATTCCTGTACCAGATTTTACCAACATCTTATATTTATCAGATTTTACATCCTTTACCTCCATAAGAGCAGCAGCTTTTAAGAACTCATTATCCAATACAGGTAACGAAGGACAAGAACCACCAGCCATCAATACAGCCCAGGCCATATCAGGATAATTTTCGGTGAAGTAGGTTACAGCTTTATTCGGAAATTTAGTGCGGTATTCATTCACGGCCTTGTAAGCTTCATTGAAAGTAACCTTGCCAACTTTCATTAAACGGGCATGCTGACGGGGTGCTAAATTAAGTCCTCCAAGGGGCGCATAGACACTTCCATCGTTTTTGTAATGCCAATACCTTATGTCGATAATATCTACGATAGCGGACCTTTTAGGGTCATTCAGAATGGAATCCTGAACGTCTTTTGTTGTACTAAGGGCAATTGTTGCTTTTTTACCGGTCTCAGTTTCCCATTCGGCAATTACATCAAGCCAAAATTGTACAAATTTTAGTGGCCCGGTAAATTCAGCACTAATAAGCTGCACTACATTCTTATTCTCTGCAAAATTATTCAGGCATTGACGGATATAGGTTCGATAATACTGCCGTCTGACAGGAACAGAAATATCGTAAAACATATCGGCTCTGAAAATGCGCTTATCACCTGCAAAGTTTATAGGTTCGGGAAAGCCGAGATCATTGATGTTATTGGCAGAACGCCATGGACAATCTACCCAGTGTGCACCTGCTTCGATGATATTATGTTGGAAAAAGTCTTCGTGAAACAGTAGTAAACCGTTCTTTTGTCCTTTGTCGGCAAATTCTTTTAGTCGAGACCAATACCAGGCATTCGGACGATTTAAGTCGTATTTAGACATACCATCCCAGGCAGTACCTTCACCACTTCGACCGAAGGGTTGTTCGTAAAACGGTGCCCAAACATCACCATCACGGCGTCGGATTCTCTCATGGTCATCACGGCGACGGTCAGCCCATAAGCCATAATTGTGGTCGAGAATTGCAACTCCGTTTTTCTTCATGGTGGATATGACCGAATCGACCCGATCGGTTAGACCAAGACCTTCACGTCCTGGAACAAAACGGGTTACATGGGGCCTGGTTAAGTAGGAGCCTATATAATATGGTTTCAGTTTGCCATTCCACCACTGAACATCGATTTTACTTCCGGTGATCAATGCCTCATCGCATACCAAGCGACCATTTTCAATGGCAATAGCAGGTGTATATGCTTTGACTTTCATTGGTTTGCTTTTCAAATCATTGGTTGTCATCAGACTTGAATGTTCAATTGAAGGGGTAAAGGGACTCTGTTCAATCCATTTTTCCAAGGTCAAAAGCGGAATGTAAGATTCTTTTACCATGTCGGCTGCCACTTCGACAGAAGGGCTGCTGGAAGCATCTGTGTTTTTTGGTAATATACGTCCACGTGAAGAAACATCCTTGTTTAGTCGTGAAGCCAGTTGTGCATAATATAAACTTCGAGGTTGTACATGATTATTGGATTCTGCCCATTCACCATCACCTGAAAATTGTGCCCAGCAACCATATGCTCTGTTTTTTGCTTCATCTGATGGTGAATAGCATTCAATTTCGGCGGCTGTACATTGCCAGAACAGACTGTTTGCAGTACCCCAACCGGCACCATTCTTACTTTGTCCCAGATTTTTGAATGTAAGATTATGTCCATCGATATTAACGACGTCAAATAATAATCCACAAGCCCAGGCATCGATGGCGCCACTAAATCCTAATGCCCTTTTAGCTTCACATTGCACAAAAGCATTTGGTCCGGGAGCACAATATCCAGCTGCAAAATCGTTGATGCCATCTTCTGAGTAGCAACGTTGGAAAAGATTTAGCTGACCCATGGTGTAAAATATAATCCGGCGTAGCCCTCCAATCTCAGATACAGGTTCTTTTGAGATACAATCCTCAACGGTAATCTGCGAAGATGTTGGTTGTAGAAAAACAGCATTCCCCGCAAAGTGGGAAAAACTGATCTGACGAACCCAGCAATTTTCAGCATTTTCTATTGAAACTCCAGTCCAACAGTGATCCTCATCTTTTGGATATTTCCGGTTATAATCGGATTCCATTGTCAGATTTTCAACACCTGATTCTGTAATGCGTCCGTTCCATTTGTAACTATAAACTGTGGCACCACCAAATTGAGTATCGATGGTTGCTGTCAGGGGTGCATTAATTGTTATGGTATTTCCGTTTATAGCTGTAACAATTCTATCCCAGGTGACATCCATGTCGCCTGGTTTCCAGCCTAATGCATCGATTGCACCTCCAAAAATATTACACTTTATGGAGGCAATCCATTCTTTGGTGGACGGACGAAAGACCTTTAACCGATCACCAACTTTTAAATTGGTAACTGAAGCCAGCTCAAGTGTTTTTTGGTTTACAGGGATATATGTCGATATTAGACGAAAGGTATCTTTAGTAGCCAGGTTGTTTACACCTTCAATATGCAACAAAGCACTGCGGTCGACTCCGTGTTTTAATAAAATGGTTTCATGTTTATCGGTACCACGCAGAACGACTCCGGAAGTTTGTATCCAAAGATCCTTGTCAAGATTAAAAACACCTTTATCCAGCAAAACGGCTCCGCGAAACCCACGGCTATCCGGTTTCAACCCCGAAACATAATTGATAGCACGTTGAATACTTTCAGAGGCATCGCCGTCGATGTGCGATACAAAAATTACATTTTTCAAGTTTGGGATATCCTGTTCTGAACTTTTGTAGCCACAATATGAAAAGTCTAGAATCCTGTTTCCTTTTGTATCCTGAGAATAGTTTATTTTGCCATCTTTTACCTTCAGTGAGAAGTTCTGGCCATTTACAGGCAAAAGCAGACTCAGCGAAAATGTAAAAATAAATATAGATGAGAATTTTATTAATTTCATTTCAAATAATTGTTTTCAGTTTAGTGTTACTATAAACTCGTACGATCAGCCAATGTGTCGTGATTGTTTTTTATATTTTTCCAGTCAACTTTCTTTTTAGTGTCAATGCCATTTATATATTTTTCGATATTGGTATATCCATCACCATTGCAATCTTTAACTGCATCAGACGGATCGTTTGGATTCAATCCATTGGCTTTTTCCCACGCATCAGGCATACCGTCATTATCTGAATCAAGATAAGGTTGCCCTTTATACTCCGGAAGTCCGCCTACCTGACGAATATCGGTAATAATACCTTTTTTGTATGAATCAACGGGTAAACGTCGTTTGACATATTTTGGAATAAACTCAGGAGCATTCTCTACATAGATTGCTTTTCCTGTTTTAACTGTTTTAACGACCCGGGTATCTACTGCGTCGCTCTTTGGGAAATTTGCGCCAACATTTTCTAATACAGATTTGTATGCCTGTTTTGCAGTGATGACAGTTACATTTGGCATTGTAAAAGGTTTGTCTACTTTAATCTTAGGTAAATAATCTTCTTCTTTGACTTCCTCCGATAGTTGTACTCCACCGTCCCAGTTATTCTTTGTTACTTTTGCATTTCCTTCAACTATATTTCCAGATACATAAGCTTTTCCAAATGAAAGTGGCTTGCTTTTATCTCTTCCTGCTTCAGGTTTTAGGATACGATATGAAATTGGTTTATCTAACGGAGTTATGGGACCCGGTTTGAAATAATTATTAATAATATTATAGAGACTCGTATGATCACCTCCATCTACCGAACGATTCCACCAGTTATAGATGACGTTATTCACAAAATTAAATCCTTCATCCATACCTATAGAGCAATTCCGGCTGATATTCGATGCATAAAGATTACGGGTGAACATACAATTGTGACCTCCACAGGTAGAACCAAAAGCGTGATTGTAAGCATCTAATGCTTCCGAGAATATAGAATATTGAATGGTAACATTAACTGTTGGAAGCTTTAATCCTTTCCCATTTCCGCCGCGTTCATAAACATGCCGGTAGATGGACATATTTTCATCCAATCCCCAACTGGCAGAGCAATGGTCAATCATGATATTACCCACAGGGTTCCCGCCAATAGCATCATCCCTAAATGCAACATCCTGAGCTCCCCTACGAAAGCGCATGTGGCGCATAATTACATCATGAGTATCGATTAGGAAGGATGAACCTGTTACACAAATTCCATCGCCGGGGGCAGTTTGTCCGGCAATTGTAACATATGGAGCACGAACATGAATGGGAGTGGATAATCGGATTACACCAGAGATATTAAAAACGATAATTCGGGCACCTCCTGTTTCGCAGGCTTCACGAAATGAACCTGGTCCGAAATCAGCCAATGAAGTTACTACAATCACTTTCCCGTTACGACCTCCGGGAGTGTATTCTCCTCCACCTACAGCACCGGGGAAGGCTGGAATTTCAGCTTTCAATAAGTCTTCTGGCTTTGAGGCCCATGGCTTGTATGGACGCCCTGATTTCTCTTCTTGCGTGACTATTGGTAGCGCTTTTTCCCATGCTATGTCCGATTTCATTTCACACTCTTTGGTCTGACGGGCGGCTCTTGTTTTTACGGAGTCAGGAATAATTGGGTATTGAGCCATAACAGGCAGTGCTGAAATAGTTAATACCAATATTGATAGAACTTTTTTGATTTGATTTCTTTTCATTAGGATATATTTTATACCCATAAAACGAATAAGAACCCCTTTTGTAATCAGTTAAATCATTTTTTTCTGTATTTACTGATGTATTCACTCGGAGTTTGGCCGTATTTCTTTCTGAAACACTTGCCATAATAGCCTGATTCTTTAAACCCAACAGCAAATGCAACTTCGGAAATAGTCATATCGGTATTTTTAAGCAACTCAATCGACTTGGTAAGGCGGATTTCTTTAATTGTATCAACCGGTGCCAACCCGGTAAGACTCTTGAGCTTTTTGAAAAATGCTGATCGGCTCAAACCTATATTGTCTGCTATTGTATCAATATTGAAATCACTGTTATCGATATTTTCCTCAATGACCTGATGAATTTTATCCAGGAACTGAATGTCTTTCTTTACAAGATAATTCTCGTAAGTATCATTCTCTGCTGACTCTTCAGCTTTCTCCAGTTTCCATATTTTATCCCGGAATACTTTTCTGTCACTTAGCAATTGTTCTATTCGGGCTATAAGATACTCTTTATTGAATGGTTTTGTTATATAGGCATTTGCACCCATGCTTATGGCTTTTATTTTCTCCTCATCATCAGTTTTTGCAGTAAGAATAATAACCGGGATATGACTTATCTGGAAATCGTTGCGTATTTGTTGCAACATTTCTGTTCCGGTCATTTTAGGCATCATCTGGTCCGTAACTACAATATCAGGATGATAGAGATTTACCTTTTTCAATCCTTCCACTCCGTTTCCGGCAATATAAACCTTATATTTATCTTCCAGTTGTAATTTAAGCAAATTACATAAGTCTTTATTGTCTTCCACAACCAGTAATGTTGGCAAATCATTTTTATTCTCTGCTATTTCTATCGATGAGCTTTCTTCCGATTCTGTATCACTATCAGTCTCACCATCCGATAATTCCGTAACGGTATCACTTACATAGAAGTTAACTTCTGAAGGATTGTAATGATCTTTACCTAATTGGAACTCAACTGTAAATACGGTGCCTTGGTTGGGCTTGCTTTCAGCAGTTATGCTGCCATGGTGCAAGTTGACTATTTCTTTTGAGAGTGCTAAGCCAATGCCAGTTCCCGGATAATTGTTGTTTGAATTTTCGCCCTGAAAGAACCTTTCAAAGATCTCTGAGATTTTATTCTGTGGAATGCCAATACCTGTATCCTGAACTTGTACAAAACAACGCAATCCATCATCAGTTAAACCGGATGTGACTAAAATGCTTCCACCGGTTTGAGTGAATTTAAAGGCATTTGAAAGAATATTACGAATGACAATCTCAAGTTTCTCCTTATCACCCCAAATGGAAATATCATCGTCGAAATAATGAAAGGTAAAGCTTATTTCCTTTTCTTCAGACAGCACGCTGAATTCTTTCTGAAACGAATCGACCAGGTCTTTTAGGTTTAATTGTGAAACATGTAAAATCATTTTACCATTCTGAATCTTACGAAAATCAAGAATCTGGTTTACAAGTAGTAGCATTTGACTGGCATTCTTTTCAATCATGGAAACATATTGTAATCCTTTTTCAGTGAGTTGCTGCTTTTGTTTCAATTCCTGAATTGGACCCATAATAAGTGTCAGGGGAGTTCGCAATTCATGTGAAATATTAGTGAAGAATTTAATCTTAAGCTCGGAGACCCGTTGTTCTACATAAATATCGTTTCGCATTTTGATATAAAACAATACTCCCCTTATAAGATAATATATGAGAACAATACTCAGTATTACATAAAAAGTATATGCCCACCATGTTAGCCACCATGGTGGTAAAATGATGATCTCCAATGTCCTTTCCGATTTTAATGATGGGTTTGCTTCATCAATAGTCTGCACCCTGAAATGATATTTTCCAGGTGGAATATTCGGATAAGAGGCAATACGGTTTTTTCCGTTAAAGTGCCATTCTTCCTCAAATCCTTCCAAAATGTATTTATAGGAGACCCTATTTTGATTGTAGAAGTTTAATGCTGCAAATTCAATAACAAATGTTGATTGATTGTGGTTGAGCGTAATGGAATTGGCGTAACGAATGGATTCTCTAAGAATAGGTTTCCCTTTGAAGCTACTCAAGTCTCTATTCGAGACAAGAAAATCAACAATAAAAGTTTTATAATCGCAATTATAGGTTTCAATCTTTTTAGGATTAAAAGACAAAATCCCCATTCGGTTCCCAAACCACAAATCGCCTGATTGACATTTCATAGCACTTTCCTGTTCCATTTGGATATCCAGAAAACCATCATACCGATCGAAATTACGACAAGTTTCTTTGGTTTTATCAAATCGTGCTAATGCATTTTCTGTTACCAGCCAAAGCGCGTTATTGTTATCTTCAATAATGGATACGATAACATCTGTTTTCAGGCCTTCCTTCAGACTATAAGATTTAAAAACCGGGCGTTTTGTTTCTTTGTCATATCTTTCAAGTTTATTTAATCCTCCACCAAAAACGCTAATCCAAATCTGTGAGGCAGCGTCTTTGTATAATACATAAATGTCATTATCGGCAATATTGGATCCGGAAGTATCTGACCTGTAAATTTCAAAATCAACTTGATTCGGTGTTCTGAAATGACCATCGAAAGACATAAGGCCATCACTCGTACCAACCCATATGCGTCCGGTCTTATCTTCGGTGATATTACGAATCTCCATATAGAGTCCGTACTTCGGATAATGCGCAAAGCTATTAAACTTGTTTTTAAAGGTTACTTTACCCTTTTCTGATGTTAGAAGATTAAGTCCTCCACCGAACAATCCAACCCAGATACGGTTCCTGCTGTCTTCGAACGTATAATAAACATCGTCTCCACTGATGGAGGATGGATTCTTCTCGTCATAAACATATCGTGTAAAACTGTAGCCTGTATTAGAATTAGTTTGTTCTGCCTTAACAAGTCCGTTTCCTTTGGTGGAAAACCATAGATTCCCTTTTCGGTCTTCCATAATGTGGTATACATTCCCAATGAAATTATTTTTACCCGAAAAAATGTGTTTTACCTTTTTATTTCGATCCAGTTGATATACTTCAGCCTGACGGGTTGCTACCCAGATATCACCATTTCTGGCTTGATACATTGTTTTTACTGAAAAATCAGTAGCCGACGGATTTGTGGGAGGTAAATGAAACAGGTTAAACTGCTGCTTCGGGAAGATAATCCTGAAAATGCCGTTTGTGGTTGACGTTAGCCAGAGAATATTATCTTTATCCAAAAGTAAGTCGAAAAAAGACTTTTTAGTCCCGTTTAGAGTGAGTTCCGGTTGATTATTCAATAATGTGATTGACATTGACGAACGATCGAACCAGGCTACATCACCGGAAGTAGTAAGAAAAAACAGGCCCTGTTCCTTTCCATCCTGAAATTTGAGAGTTTTATTTACATTTCCTGCAGGCAAGACAAACCGTTTTGTGAATTTGTTAAATGGGTCGTAATAAACAAGTGATGTTTGATTGATTTCGAACCATAACTTGTCATAACTGTCAAAATAGGAATTAGTTACAACGTCATTTCCTGCCGTAGGGATAATCTTTAATAGAGCACCCGTGCGATCATCATACTCAAAAATACCTTTGTTGATGATGGAAATAAAGAGATTTTTACCATTATCACTCACTATGTTTTGTATTGCGCAGCCTGGAATTAAGGTCCTTTTTGTAACATTCCCATTGGTATAATCCACTTTACATAGATTCCCATAATTGTCACCAAGCCATAGGATTCTGCCGTATAAATAAGCGCATGTGAATTCTTGTCCTACCTTGAGTGCAATTTTTCTAAGCACAAAATCCGAAGGCTTTGATTTCAAAAGATTACCCTTTTTACAGGAAATGATTTTGAAATCTAACCCTATCCAGTTTAAATAACCGGCATCTTCAATCAGCAGATTACTCGTCAATTTATGTTCCCGTTTACTTTGCGAATCATACAAAAGTGAGACATCCAAACTTCCGTTGTCTCTCAAAACAGCTTTCAATAAATCTTTATTTTTGGTGAGAAGTAATAAATCTCCTTTTTCTGTTTTTTGTATCTTTATTATTTTAGGACTTACTGAATATTTCTTTTTTATTACATTGAAAACGTCATAAAAAAATTCTTTACGTTTATCAAATAGGTACAGCTTATGATCAATTGTTTTTACCCAAAGATTTCCGTTCTTTGCTTCTATGATAGTTTGCAGTTTATGTGGCGGAATATCTGTGTTATAGTCATCCCTGTTGTTATAACTCTTGAACTTTACACCATCAAAACTACAAAGGCCGTACCATGTGCCAAACCACATAAATCCGTCAGTATCTTTTATAGCACAAAAAACAGAATTGTGGAGCAATCCATTCTCAGTAGTATAATCTTGAACAATCATGTTTTTATTACAAAAACCTAATTGCAGAGCAAGAAAAATGAATAAAATAGAGAGTCTTAATTTCCTCATTGTTAAATAGATGCCTGGTGGCTAACAGTATGGTTGACCGTCAGAATTACCGGAAATGAATTTTATTTGTACGAATTGGTTTGATAAATACAAACGTCGATTCATTCCTTTTAATTCAATGCAGGAGAACTCCTAAAAAATGTCTGGTCTTTTTGATTTTATCTACAAATATATAAAACTAATCGTTATTAAACAATTAGTTTTATAAGATGCTTTTAATTAGTTCAATAAAGCAATATAAATTAAGTAAATTATTAGAATGTTTTCACCCATGGGTTATTGCTTCGAAACGGAACTGCCGGTAATCCTTCTTTATTTATAAAATTAGACTGTGCCGCTTCATTCCAGGCAAAACGAATGGCTACGGGGCTTTTTACTTCGGGAGATGAAACAATTACCTTATCCCCGATAATCTCAGCCTTTGCTGGAACAAACTTTCCATCTGCTCCTGCAATGGTGAACCAGTCGAGTGGTTTGCCATTCCGGCTTATTAATCCGCTTCCTGTATTTGTGAACGTAACTTCAATTTTATTCTTGGTAATTTTCATTCCCTTAAAAGTTGGTCCTGAACTGATGATTTCCGTAAACCCGTACGTTTTGTTCAGAGCAACCAAGCTCAGCCGTCGTCCAACTTCCCATTTATAGGCAGGATGAAGATCTACAATACTGTCGACCAGATCGGTAATCGTGATCATGCCTGTATTGGGCAAAGTAAGGGCAAGGCTCTGGGCTTCCCACATCTCAGGAAGATTTTCAGGACTGTGTGGACGTACATCTTTTGAGGATGAATAATTATAAGGGGCAATCTGTACAAAATAAAATGGCATATTTAAATTTCCCCAATCACTGCGCCAGCTTTCTATCAGGGTCTTGAATTTGTAAGCATATCGAATGTTCTCATTCAGGAAACAATTCGATTCTCCCTGGTACCAAAGGAATCCCCTGATTGAAAATGGGATCAACGGTTCGATCATGGTATTGTAAAACTTCCCCGGATCGCCACCATCACTGGTAAGAGGTTCCAGAACTTTCCCATCTTTCATTTTGGGTGATATCTCCAGCCTCTTTGCTTCAATCCAGGGTTCAATACGGCTTCCCGGTACTGCTGAGGAAATCATGCCTATTGGAATATGTAGTTTCTGATACATTTCTTTGGCATAGAAATACCCAACGGCCGAAAAATCTTTCAAAGCTGTACCGCTTGCCTGGTCCCAACCATTATGTGTCGAATCGGGAGACATATACTTTCGTTTCACCAGAAAAATACGAATGTTGGGATTGTTTGCCGTTAATAAGTCATCTTCAAGTGGCTTCTTGCCTTTTACCGTCCCCTGAATCTTGCTGTTTTTTCGCATGGCATATTCCATATTGGATTGTCCCGAACAAAGCCATACTTCTCCTACCAGGATATTCTTCAGTTTTATTGTGTTTGTCCCGGAAATGATCATTTCACGTGGCAGTTCCGAAGCTTCCATAGGATTGAGCTTTACTACCCATTTACCGGAATCGCTGGCAATAGTTTCTTTGCGCTGTGCACCAAATGAGACTGTTATTTTTTCACCAGGGGAAGCTGTTCCCCAGATAGGTACTATCTTGAGGCGTTGCAATACCATATTGTGTCCAATAACTTTTGGGAGTATTACTTCTGCTGATAAACTGGCAGAAACAACCAGCAGTATGCAAAGTATCAGCAGTGAATTTTGTTTAAAGTTCATATTTCTTGTTTTATTTGGATATTTTTATTTGAACACCAGACGTCATTTTGAAGTTGGTTTTGATCCTTTGTGTCTTTCAGTTCACTATTTAGTTTTCTTCTCACCGAATTCAGTTTGCTGACGTTCTACTTCGATCAACAATTTTTGTTTTTCTTCTTCCGTGAGCTTTTTCTTATTCGATTGTGAATTCTCTGTTTTAAGCTGAGCTACCCTTTGTTGTTCTATAAAACAGAATGGCATAGCTGAAGGTATGCTTTCAATTTCCAGCTCTGCAGATGTCGGAGCCTGTGTCCCTTCAAACTGGACATGTGCTTTGATTTTAATCTTTCCGGCTTTTCTGGTGGAACGTACCAATACCGGGGCAGAGCCAAATTCAACAGCACGAGGATTTGCACCAATATGTTCATCACCAATAATTTCACCTTCTCCTTCCACTGTGAATACAATATTATCCTTTGCCAACCGTCGTACATTGCCGCTGTCGTCTGTAATCTCAGCTACTATTACTATAAAATCGGATCCATCAGCTGCCAATGATTGTTTTTGAGTATCGGCTGTCAGGCGTATTTTAGTTGAACGGCGTGATGGCATCTTCTTTTCGGAACAGACTACCTTTCCTCCAATAATACCTTCGGCCAGCAGGCTTACCTTTTGCCATTTTTTCTCTACATACGAATACTCGCGGGCTTCCCAAAAATCAAATACTTTTTCAAAAATTACCGGAGCATAGGGGATATGGCCTTTTACATGCAGCACCGGTTTTGTTACGCTTTTCCCTTCGTAAGCAGTAAGCCTTACCGAGTCGCAATTACTGAATACAACTACTTCAGCATCCGAAAAGGGGGTCATTTCATTGGCTACATACACCATGGGTCCATCATCGGCTATAGAATGTTTAATGCCCGGATCAACCTGACTCTTAAACATATAATAGGCGTATTTTGGTTGACGGAATGCATCAAAGATTCCTCCCCAATATGGGTCGGGATGATAACCGCGCTGATGGTCGAAAGGATGCCATTGTGCACCACCAATAAACTGCCCGGAGGTATGAAACATAGCGTCGTACGATTGTGCCAGTGATAAAGCCTGTACAATTTGTGGACGTTCGCCCCAGCTCCGGCTGGCACGGTTGTTATTGTTATGACTATACCAGTCATCTACATTTTCCCCAAACTCACGGGTGAATATGCATTGTTTTGCTTTTCCTTCATCTGTAGGCCATCCATACACCACATCGTAATTATCGGCAACACCTTCCGAATGCAGGTCAGCAGCAGCTGCCGGGGCACCCGGATAGGGAAATTCCTCACGTGTGGTCTTCAGTGATTTCAATGAGAAGTCAAGGGGAAATCTTGTTTCATTCAGGATAGGTTCCCACATTAGCACTGAGGTATGGTTGCGGTCCCTGCGAATCAGATCCTGTGTATTTTTAATAACCAGCTGTTCAAATTTGGGATCTTTATTCCAAAACTGCCAACCGGGAGTAGCTACAATAATAAATAGTCCCAGTTCATCACACGCATCCATAAATGCCGGATCCTGTGGGTAATGGGCTGTCCGGATGATGGTACAGCCTGCATCACGCAACCGTTTGGCATCCCGCCATTGCTGTGAATTGGGCAGAGCATTGCCCACATAGGCAAAATCCTGGTGCCGGTTGGCTCCAATGATCTGCCCGTATGGTTTTCCGTTCAGATAAAAACCATCCTTCCCCCGAAACTCCGCCTTACGAATACCGATACGGGTAGTACCCCCGTCAAGAGCTTTTCCTCCTTTTTTTACCAAAGAATTAACTCGGTATAAATATGGTACATCCGGTGACCAAAGATGTGGTCTGGCTATGGTTGTTTGTTGAATGACAGTTTTTAATTCTCCCGGTTTAAGTGATATGCTTGTGCCTGTTTTCTTCAAGAAAATACCCTGCGCATCAACCACTGATGTTTCAACCACCAGTTTTTCAACTTTCTTACCATTATTTTTTACTTCCGTATTGACATATACCTGTGCACTCTTTTCGTTGATATTGTCAAAATGGACAAATACTCCTCCTCCGGCTGTTTCTCTTGCTTCGATAGCATCGGTTATGGCCACCTGATTTTTGCAGATCATCCATACATCCCGGTAAATGCCTCCATGATAGGCAAAATCCAGCATATATTCAGGTTTGCCCGGCGGATATGATTTGTCATCACTGTTATCAGTCATTACGGCTATCAGACAGGTATCTCCTGCCTGGATTCCTTGTCCGGTAAGTTGAATGGTAATGGGCAGGTAACCTCCCAAATGTTCTTTAACTAATTTTCCATTGAGGTAGATATTCTGTTTGCCCATAATGGCTTCGAAATGAATGGAAACATCTTTTCCTTTAGCTTCCATCGGTACTACAAAATGCTTGCGATACCATGCTATGCCCTGATAATTGCGGCAACCGCTCGCCTCGGCAGGCATAAGTTCCACGGTATGCGGCGTAGATACCACTTCCCATTGCGAATCATTGAACGCTGTTTTTTCGGCATCCTTTATATCCCCTTTGTAATATCGCCATCCCGGATTAAAATTATAAACCTGACGTCCGCTACCGGATAGCTGAATAAAGCCTGCAACGGATGTTTCCATAATCGCAGAACTTGTTACCGGAAGTATAAAAAGCAGTAAGGCTAAGAGTATATTCTTTGTTTTCATGTTTTCAGTTGTTTGCCATGTTCATTATGATGCACTGGTTTTATTTTTATTCGTTGTATAAAGTTTTTAGTTGTTTTTTAAAGGATAACTCAATTGATTTACAAGATATTCAAATCTTTGATTCCATTCATACTATTTATAAATATTAGTCCTGTTTACTTTAAACAAATTACACTCGCTTTTTCATTTTCGTCAGTGTAATTTTCTTTTATCAGGTATTCTGTTCAGTATCCAAAGTGGGTTACCTTATAGTTCCCTCATTAAATTCTTGTAAGTCGGTGGACTAAATTATTGTCTTATTTTACATACATACAGACTATTTATTCTGACCTTCCCTTATATCTACGCCTGCTGACGGACCCGGGGTGGCATTAAAGCCTAATTTGAACATGATTCCAAATCACTCCTGATTTTGTTTCATCTTGTGCAATTCATCCCAAGGGAGCAGTTTCGGAACTTCATAACAACTCATTCGCTGATAGAAGGCAATTCAGTGAGGCTTCCGAGGGGGTTGGCTGGGGGTTGGCTGGGG
>Ga0302204_1000125_pt1 | contig 26809 bp, 22 predicted proteins | sample II_Fen_E1_2_FD_194578 | JGI IMG/M metagenome (GOLD analysis project Ga0302204, IMG submission 194578) | Peat permafrost microbial communities from Stordalen Mire near Abisko, Sweden - II_Fen_E1_1 | ecosystem: Environmental > Terrestrial > Soil > Wetlands > Permafrost | place: Sweden: Abisko...
ATTGCTTGCCCCCGCGCAGAAATAATTACCATGAAAAGTAATGCTACTAAAAAAACTATTTTAAACGAAATATCACTTCTCATGTATTGTAATGTAACTGTAATTTAAATAATCACCTCATTCTTCTGTGTGACTTATAATCCTTTGCAAATATAACAGTGTTTCTGAGATTCTGTTTAATTTTTAAGAAATATATTCCGAAATAGTCAAAAAGTCTTAGCTTTAATACGAATAACGGAACAAAAAAAATGTATGTTATGTTAATTCAGACTTTTAATGAATAAGAGACAATCATTAAATTACACTCTTTAGCAAGCCAAAATATATAAACACTTATGACCATAAAAATGATTGAAACACAACAAATAAAGTTTACTTATACTATTATTGCGCAGATAAACTTGGTAGTTGAATTGAATGTACACAGACATAGTACAATAAAGTAAAAATAATTACTTATCGCACTCAAGATTTGAAATAAATAGTTACTTTTGCTTACTTTTTCAAACAATTTATTTCAATCCAACTCACTCAGATGGATTTTGTTTATTTAATCTAAGTCACTTACATTATATCATATTTTCAGTAAAAAAAGAAGAAAGATGAAAAACAAGTATAAAGACCTTATAGAACAGAGTTTTGAATTTCCAAATGAAGAATTCAATATCGTTGAAAACGAATTAGAATGGTGTGGCGTACCCTTAATGGATATCATAAAACAATACGGAACTCCTTTAAGAATCTCGTATTTACCTAAAATAGCCGACAACATTCGAAAAGCGCGACGCATGTTTAATGTAGCGATGGCTAAAGTAGACTATAAAGGTGAATATAATTATTGCTATTGTACAAAAAGTTCTCATTTTTCATTTATTATGGAAGAAGTTTTGAAACACGATGTACATATTGAAACTTCTTCTGCATTTGACATCAATATAATGGAGTCGTTGCATGAACAGAAACTACTTAAGCTTGATACTTTTATAATATGTAACGGATTTAAACGTCCTCAATATGTTGAAAATATTCAAAACCTAATGCGTCTTGGATTTACAAATGTAATACCCGTACTTGATAATAAGTTTGAACTTGACTTATTCTTGAAGGATTTTGACATTAAATTCAAAGTAGGTATGCGTATCGCTGCCGAAGAAGAACCTAAGTTCGACTTCTACACATCGCGCTTAGGTATTCGGTATAATGATATTATTCCTTATTACACCAAACACATTGCCAATAACCCACAGGTTGAGCTAAAAATGCTTCACTTCTTCATTAATACCGGTGTAAAAGACACAGCATATTACTGGAACGAGCTAAACAAAGCAGTAAACCTTTACTGTGAACTGAAAAAGAAATGTCCTCAATTGGATAGCTTAAATATCGGAGGTGGTTTCCCTATCCAGACACATCTGGATATGGTGTATGATTATGAATATATGGCTGAAGAAATTGTTTCTCAAATCAAAACTATCTGCACTCAAAACGGAGTACCTGAACCACATATTTTTACTGAATTTGGTTCGTATACAGTTGGTGAAAGCGGAGCTATGCTTTATTCCATAGTAAACCAAAAGAAACAGAATGACCGCGAACTTTGGAACATGATTGACAGTTCATTTATGACAACCTTACCTGACACTTGGGCCATTAATCAACGTTACGTATTTCTGGCAATAAATAATTGGGATTCCGAATACGAAAGAGTAAACTTAGGAGGTTTAACCTGTGACAGTGAGGATTTTTATAATGCTGAGATTCATTCAAATGCTGTCTTTTTACCTAAGATGCATGAAGAATGCGAACAATACATCGGATTCTTTCATACTGGTGCGTACCAGGAATCGCTAAGCGGATTTGGAGGCATCCAACACTGTTTAATCCCTGCTCCAAAACTGGTGATTATTGATCAGGATGAAGATGGAGAATATTATACAAAGTTATTTGCAAAAGAGCAAAGCTACAAATCCATGTTGAAGATTCTGGGGTATTAAAACCACCTGGATAAAATACGGATAAACTATATATAAAAAACGTGCTCTAATTATCAGAGCACGTTTCTATCAAATCATTCACCCTCTTCTAAATAATTAGGCGATGTATTCAGTTTATTTATAAGTGGGTTGGCATACATTTCCAGAAGTTTTACCTTCAGGAAAGTTTCATCTTTATTTTCAACTTCAATTTTAGCAATCTGTAAAGATAAATACCGTTCAAAATCTAATTTTTCAATGGTAGAATATTCATTTGTAAAGTGCTTCCCTCCTTTGATTGCATCAAATGCTATTTTATTGTTTGCAAAGATATTATAGTTGGCATGAATTCGTTTATCTATCAATTCTGTCACAAGAGTTATTTGTTCATTTCTACTGGACGTTTCATTGGCAATTTTCTTCAATTCTGTATTGATAGACCCGGTAATTTCATAAACAACCCTTCCTTTGTACCCCATCACACCAGTTTGCATGTTGAGTAAGTCATCCTGAGGATTCTTTTTGAAACAAGAATTATCTCGCTTCTGTTGCATTTCCTTTGCTTTAAGATAGTCACACGGATCATACTCATAAGAAATACTTAACGGACAAATATTTAATTTTATAAGATTTTCAATAAAACTATCAACTCCATACATGTTCAACATTTTCAACAAACTTTCCTGAGTACGGTCATTTGAGTCTTTGGCACGTCCCTCTCTTTGAGCAATCCAAATGGATTGATTCTCCGAAATTGTTTTGGCAATATAAGCTGACAATCGCTTAGAACTTTCTAAGATATGGCGGGCACTTAAACCACGTTTTACTATGAAGCCCTTATTTACCCTTACCAAATCTTCAATCCAAGGGTATATCAGTAAGTTATCACCAATCGCAATTTCCACAGTATTCATTTCCTTCTCAATGAATTTACCACAAAGGAATGCTGAATCCAGAATAATATCACGATGGTTTGAAATATATAAATAAGATTTTGAAACATCTATTTTTTCAAGTCCATTCAATTTTATTCCTTTTGTCATATTGGCTTCCAAATACTGGAGGAAAGGATAAACAATCTCTTTTTGGAAAGAATAATTAGATTGAAACGTCATCAATCGTTGCTTAATTACTTCTTTAGGTAATAGCGGATAAATGGTGCTTAATAGCTTCATAAATTGCTTTTCGTTACAAAGACGTTCTAATACTTCATGTACTTCTTCGTTATTATAACAGCGGATTTCTTCAAAATCAAATTCCATAGTTTATTCAAATTAAAAAGAATTAATACTCTTTCAAAATCTATTTATCTATTTGATCACGTGATCAAATAAAAAACTCAAATAAATAAAAATAACCGGAGCTGCCAGAAGCATGCTATCAAACCGATCAAGCAAACCTCCATGTCCTGGAATCACATTTCCGGAATCTTTCACATTTAGTGTTCGTTTCATTAATGATTCAATCAAATCACCAAAAGTGCCAAAAAATACAATTATCTCTGAAAAAACAAGCCATTCAATTAAACTTATTTGGGGAATAAGTAATGAGAACAGATAACCCGACAACAAAGCTGCTGAAGCTCCCCCTATAAAACCTTCCCACGACTTTTTGGGTGAAATCCGTTCAAACAAGCGGTGTTTCCCAAGAGTAACACCTATCAGATAAGCACCGGTATCATTCACCCAAATCGTGACAAACACGGATAAAAGAAGAATGGGCTGCCATTTATCAATAAAAAGAATGTAGTTTAATAAAGCAAAAGGAAGAGCAATAAAAATTTGTCCAAGAATAAAATAAGCCCAATCATTTAACGGATTTTCTTTTTTTCGATATAATTCGGAGATCAAAACCATTACAACATAAAATCCATAGACTGGATAAACCGGATAAACCCATATACCTGAAGCGGAAACAAAGGAACAAAGGAAAAGTAACACAGCACCCATTAAAGCAGTCAATGGATTTACTTCGATTGATGGCTTTTGATTTGACAACTTATGAAACTCACATACTGCCCAACCACAAACAAATGCAAAAAAGAGAGCAAAAGTAAAGCGACTGAGCAAAATCGAACCAATAATTAAAGTAACAAATATAAAACCGCTCAAAGTTCGTTTTACAAAATTATTCATAAGTATTCTGATATTGCAGGGTATAAATTTTCAACTAATTAAAAAAATCAATTTGCTTTAAGAAGTTTCATTAGTTCATCAAGCTTTGGTGATAAAATGATCTCAGTCCTACGATTACGAGCTCTTCCTTCAGAAGTTGAATTTGAAGCTCGTGGTGAAAATTCACCCTTACCTGAAGCTGTAAGGCGTAATGGTGAAATCTGATATTCATCAGTCAATATCCGTACTATAGAAATAGCACGGGCAGCACTCAAATCCCAATTGTCATGATACTGGGCGGTTTTAATAGGAATATTATCTGTATGACCTTCAACCAATATATCAATATCATTATTTTTATTAAGCACATCTGCTAAAACTTTAATTGCCTCATTCCCTTTCGATTCGATTGCAGCACTACCTGATTTAAATAACAACTTATCAGACATCGACACATAGACTTTCCCATTTTTAATTTCAACAGATAGTTCATCTGATTTAAAGCCCAATAAAGCATCATGCAGGATTTTATTCAACCGACCTGTAATTGAATCCTGACGTGCTATAACTTTTTTCATATCATTTAATGCATTTTCTCTATCTACTAATAAGCTTTCCTTAGCCTTCAGTTCATCTGATTTCAGCTTCAACTCATCTGACTTCTTTTTTAATGCTGTACTAAATTGTTCTGATTGTGACAATTTATCATTAGTCAAATCATTATATCGCTTTTCAAGATTCTTTATATTATTGTTTAATGATGCCGTATCTTTTTTAAGGGTATATATTTCATTATCACGGGCAGATAACGTAGTGCATAATGAATCTCGTTCATGAATAACAGTGAGTACTACTTTTGGCAAGAATAGCTTTTTAGTTGGTTTTGTTTCCCCACATTTATATATTGGAGAACATGAAAAAAAAGTGAATGACAGCACTAAGGAAAAAAGGACCAAATTAGATAGTTTCATTTAAATGATTTTGAGTAATTAAACAACAATAAAATTAACTGAATTTATAAACTATAGTTAAGCTATTTTGGCTTAATCCTATTAAAGGATATAATCAAAACATATATTTTAAAAATCAAAATTGCAGATTGAGAAAATTGGAGAAGAAAGTAAAATAAGACGATACAAAGATAGCAAAACTATATACTTTGCATAGAAAAACCACAAATTCTTTTGGACCGTGTGCGCCAAGAACTAATGTTTTTTCGATATCGGCTGTTCGGCTAGGACCTGTAATAGTAGATATGACAGAAGGCAATAAATCACCGTACTTTTCCTGAATAGCGACGTATGCCTCTTCGGGATAATTTACAAGTTGTGAAATCTTAGCCAAAACAATATGAACCGGTGGAAAAACGTTCATTTGCCTTCCTGATTCTGAAGCCGAAGAAACCAATATACTTCCTGTACTAGCCACTAAAAACTCGCAGCCAGTTATGCCAGCCAGCATAATGTCAAAATCAGATTCATCCTTTGAAAACGGGATAATATGAGCTTTTAGTTGGTTTGTTATGTAAGAATCCAGGCAATAAAGAAAAGGGAAATTATTTTGTTGGACAAACGATTTCAGTTTGGTAAATAAATCCAACTCGTCTTCACAAAGAATACATTGTCCATTAATTAACTCCAATTCAGTTTTAAAGCATGTTACAGTATCAGGCAGAATTGATTTGTATATCTCCTCAGAATTTAAATTTAAAACTTTAGCAGAAACCGGCCTTTTTCTTCCGGCTTCTGCTATTTTTTGTAAGATTCTTTGACGAGAAGAATTAATCGACATTTTCTTTAGTTTTTTCAACTGATGGAGCTTCAGTTAACTCAGCTTTATCGGGTTTTGGCTCTTCCAGTTCTTCATTCTCTCCATTTTGAGCCATTAACTCATCATTTCTTGAAGTCCATGGACGTTTACCAAATATTTTCTCAAGGTCTTCTGCAAAAATAACTTCTTTTTCAATCAATAATTCTGCCAGTTTATTATGGCCATCGGAATTATCATTCAAGATCTTTTTAGCACGCTCATATTCTACGGCTACTATAGATTTTGCTTCAGAGTCAATTAATTCAGCCGTCTTTTCACTATATGGTTTTGTAAATCCATAATCCGAATTTCCTGTTGAATCATAGTAGCTCATATTGGCCAATTTATCGCTCATTCCAAAATAAGCAACCATGGCATACGCTCTTTTTGTAACACGTTCCAAATCATTAATAGCACCTGTGGACATTTGATGCAGAAACACATCTTCTGCAGCCCGTCCACCCAAAGTTGAACACATTTCGTCTAGCATATGCTCCCTGTTTGTTAGTTGTCGTTCTTCAGGCAAGTACCAGGCAGCACCTAAAGCTTCACCACGAGGAACGATAGTCACTTTTACAAGCGGATTGGCATATTCCAGCATCCAACTAATTGTAGCATGACCGGCTTCGTGATAAGCTATTGATTTCTTTTCTGCGATTGTAGTTATTTTTGTTTTCTTTTCCAATCCACCAACAATACGATCAACAGCATCCAGAAAATCTTGCTTTTCAACAAATGATTTATTTTTACGTGCTGCTATCAAAGCAGCCTCATTACATACATTTGCAATATCTGCCCCTGAAAAACCCGGTGTTTGACGTGATAAAAAATTAACATCAACCGTCTCGTTTATCTTAATCGGACGTAAATGAACATTGAAAATTTGTTTTCTTTCATTCACATCCGGCAAATCAACATGTATCTGACGGTCAAAACGTCCAGCACGAAGCAAAGCTTTATCCAGAATATCCGCGCGATTTGTTGCAGCAAGAATAATCACACCACTATTGGAACCAAATCCATCCATTTCAGTCAGCAATTGATTCAACGTGTTTTCGCGTTCATCATTACTTCCCATATTTGGGTTTTTTCCACGAGCACGACCGACTGCATCTATTTCATCGATAAAAATAATACAAGGTGCCTTCTCTTTCGCCTGACGGAACAAATCACGCACGCGTGATGCTCCTACCCCAACAAACATTTCGACAAAGTCAGAACCCGACATGGAAAAAAATGGCACATCAGCTTCTCCTGCCACTGCTTTGGCAAGCAAAGTCTTCCCCGTTCCCGGAGGGCCTACTAGCAAGGCACCTTTCGGTATTTTACCTCCAAGCTCTGTATATTTTGTCGGATTCTTAAGAAAAGATACTATCTCTTCAATTTCCTGTTTCGCTTCAGCTAATCCGGCAACATCTTTAAATGTTATTTTATTCGTAGTATCACCTTTATCGAAAAGCTGAGCTTTCGATTTTCCAACATTAAAAATACCACCTCCTGAACCTCCACCCATTTGACCGGACATACGACGATTCATAAACACAAAGAAAAGAATTAATAATAGAAAAGGCAAAACGCTATAAAGAAAAACATCAAAATAATTACGACTTTCCTTATATTCAACACTTCCTTTAAATCCATACTTATCTTCTGCCGTTTGTATAAACCTTGAAATTTCTTCTGCAGGGACACTTACTGTAATGAGCCGGTCTTTAGAATATACATCAAACTTATCTCCATAAACTTTCTTTAATGTTTGTGTATCTTTCTTTGTCAGTGAATCTTTAAGAGCCTTGGGATCTAAAGCTAACGATCTGTATTTTTCGCCAAAAGCCTTTCTAAGTGCTGCTGTATCAGCAGAAATTTTAGAATAATCAACTAATTTAGCTTCAATTGTATTTTTAGAATTAAACACATCAATTTTTAGAATCATTCCCTGCTTAATATACTCTTTGAAAGTAGTAAAAGGAACTTCTTTGGTTGGAGTATTTTCATTAAAGAAATACGAGCCTAATAAAACTAATATGATAATTCCATATATCCATGAAATATTAAATTTAGGGAATTTACCCGTTGGTTTGACTGGACTCTGATTCGGGACTTTATTTTCCATTATTTTCCTCTTGTTATCTTGTTATTTACTTATAGATAAAACAAAAAACTCGTTTCTTGGTTTTGAATTAAAATTAGAAATCAAAAAAATCAGAGAACATCCTCCAATTTCTTCAAATCAGCGTCGGACCACAAATGTTCGATGTCATAAAATGCACGTGTTGAACGTTGAAATACATGCACAATTATTTGTCCATAATCCATTGCTATCCATTCACAGTTTTGGAAACCATCTGTTGCATATGGTTTAACCTGTATCTGTTCACGAACCCAATCTTTTATCGATTGTGCAATAGCATTAACATGAACATTAGAATCTCCTTCACAAATCACGAAATAACTGCAAGGAGCTTCCTGTAATTTGTTCAGGTTAACAACCACTACATTCTTTCCTTTTCGTTCTTGTATTCCTTCAACAATTTTATTTACAATTTGTTCGTTTTCCTGCATTCTGTTCTTCAATTAAATTTTATTTTGAAAATGGTTACAAAGATACAGTTAAATGACCGAAAATGAAAATGTTGTTGAGATTAATATCCTACAATGTTCATTAAAACTAACATAATTAATATTTAATAATTAATTGGTTGAGTAGTAATTCGAAAATTTGATTCAAGCTGAATAGTTATTTGTATTATAATAATAAAAAAGTCCAATACAAAATTTGCATTGGACTTTTTAGAATATGATTGAATCAATTACTTAACAATAGAAAGAAAAGTTTCATCAGTAGCAAATTTCGAGAATTCAATATCCTTAACAGCTTTTGCAGCAAAAGAGCCATCAAGCTTAACTGCAGTCTTTAGATTGCTGTAAACTGCATCACGATCATTTGTACGGGCTCCAATAATGGCACCCAGATAGGACGTCAAGGCATTAGGCTGTGCCACTCCGGATAAAGTCGTACGTGCACTGCTATAATCAGCATTAAGTATTTGTAATAAGGCTGCATTATTCGAAACAGTTGACCCAAAATAAGTTTTTGCTTTGGAATAATCTCCCTTGATGATATAAACGGTTCCTAATCCTTCTCCGACATTTCCAGTTGTCCCAGCTGATTTACCAAAATATTCTTCAGCTTTAGCTACATCGCCCTTAGACAAGGACGTTAAACCTGAATTATAATTTATATCAACAGATGTTGGATCAATCTCTAAAGCTTTTGCAAAAAAGCGAGATGCATCATCAGTATTTCCTTGTTGGAATTTTACTGCGCCTAAATTATTATAACCACGTGCATCTGTAGGATACTGGTCAATAACCTTTTGGTAGATGATTGCCTTTTCACCTAAGTCTGTAGTCAAAGTAGCAGCATAAAGCAACTCTTCAACAGATAGCTTAGAAGCATCTTCTTTGGCTAATTGTGCAATCTCAACATCTGATTTACCGGTTACTTCAACGGTCAATTTCAATTTTGAACGACGTAATTGAGGAAGAATTTCTTCAGCAATTTGTTTGAAAGCAACTGAAAGATTTCTAATTTGACGGTTGCGTTCTTCAGGATCCGTATACATAGTCAAAACCCGTAAGATAACTTCTTTATCCTGGATATTCGATTTTTCCATTAAAGCTTGGAATCCAGCCCAATCTTCGGGAGTAAATTTAGAATCAATCTTCACACTAGTTTTCAGTCTTTTAATTTCCTTCTTCATGAAGTCAACTGTAACCTTTTCACGGTTTTCAGCTAAATTGGTATTCAATTTCAATGGTCCATCAGGAGAAGCATAGGCAGACAAATCAAATCCGGCGACTTTCTGGTTTGGAGTTTCCTTTACTTCTTTGATTTTTTTAGTCAATGAGACCATATCAGCTGAACTTGTCTCTGACTTGCGAAGCTTAGATTGCTGAATCAGGAACATAATGTCTGCTTCCTGTTGTTGTTGAATAATTCGCTGGAATTTGTCAGGTATAATAACTGCATTTAGTTCTGTTGCATTAGTTGAGACTAATTGAGAAGTAGCAATCACACCATCAGCAACTTTCACGCTTGGGATCTGATATGTTTTCTTTTTCTGAACAATGCTGAATTCAAGATAAAGTTCTGATTTTGCCATTTCAGGTACATAATCGAACGAAGCTTTTAATGAGTAATTTCCGCCTGTTTTGAATGCAATAGTTTTATCATTACCTTTTACTTTTTCTCCTTGAAAAACTGCAGGTGTACCTTTTACTTCTTTTCCTTCAAATTTCAAAACCGGAGTCACTGTAACAACTGCATTCTTGTTGAAATACTTTACTGGGAATGTGCCGGTAATGGTAGCATCAACTTTACCACCTTTTACTTCCAATGGATTTGGATTACATTTAAATAAGCTAGGATCTAATGCGGTCAAGTCTTTGCTACATGAACTGAAGACTAACGCAAACACCATCGCAACCGCGAAAAATAATTGCTTTTTCATAACGTTGTTTTTTAATTGTAAATTATTTAATTTCTATATCTGATCATTCTGACCGCAAATATACAATCTTTCAGCGAATTTTACCTTACTTTGCAATCGATTTTGACATATTTTGTTAATATCGTCTCGAAAAATTACACGATTACTTCTATAACAACTTATTAGTTCTTTTGTTTATCATCACAGTTATTAATGAAACTACATTATATCAAAGTCAGACGACTAATCAACTTATACAGTTATATATCTATTAATAAAATATTTAACTGGATAAAACTAATTATTTCGTATCTATCTTTATCTTTCGGATTTCCTAAAATTCAGAATATTTATCCATATTTCATTTCTATTGAAATATCAAACTTTTGCAACCTGCATTGCCCTGAATGTCCTGTAGGGAAAAGAAAAAATTACAACCTCGAAAATTCAACATTCAATTATGAATTATTCAAAAAAATAATTATTGAATTAAAACCGACACTACAACATGTTATTCTGTATTTTCAGGGAGAGCCATTCCTTAGCAAACAATTAGTTGAGTTTATTACTTATACACATAATGCAGGAATTTATTCATCAACATCAACAAATGGTCAATTCCTGGATAAGCAGATTGCCCGTGAAATTGTTCTTTCCCATTTAGATAAACTTATAGTTTCAATTGACGGCATCACTCAGGAAGTTTACGAAAACTATCGTGTTGGAGGGAAGCTTCAAAAAACCATTGATGGTATAAAACATATCGTAGAATGTAAAAAAGAATTGAAGTCAATAACACCACTGATTGAAATTCAATTCTTGGTGTTTAAGACTAACGAACATCAAATGAAGGACATGCAAAAGCTGGCAAAATCACTTTTGGTAGATCAGTTATCCTTTAAATCAGCTCAACTCTACGATTTCGAAAATGGAAGTAAATTGTTAACTACGAAAAAACATTATGCACGGTACAAAAAGACAAAAGAAGGGAAATATAAAATAAAAGGACGTCAGCTAAACCGTTGCTGGAGAATGTGGAGTGGAGCAGTAATTAATGTATATGGAGAAGTTTTACCATGTTGTTTTGACAAATCGTCGGAATACTCATTTGGAAACATCAATGAACATTCTTTTTTAAATTGCTGGCAGAGTGCTAAAGCTTCCGAATTCAGGGACAAGATTAACAAGAACAGAACACAATTCGAAATATGCAAGAATTGTACAAGCTGAAAACAAATTTAAATTCTACGAGTTTCAAATTACTTATCAGCGTTCATTTGCAGATTTGCCATCTTTATCAGCTTTAACTCATCTTGCATAAATATCGGGAAAACAAAAAAAGATTTAGAAGTAATTTCTAAATCTTTTTTCAGTATATATAAAAGGACATTTACCTAAATATCGCTTTAAATAGGTCATTGCCATTTGCATACAAAAGCAAAGCAAAAAGCAACATCATTCCGGCTGTTTGCGCATATTCAAGAAATTTCTCATTAGGTTTTTTACGTGTAATCATTTCGTAAATGAGAAATAGCACGTATCCACCATCTAAAGCAGGAATTGGTAAAAAATTCATAAAAGCAAGTATCACCGAAAGCAAGGCCGTCAGCCGCCAGAAAGCTTCCCAATCCCAGGTTTTCGGAAACATTTTGCCAATACTTCCAAATCCACCCAGTTGTTTAGATCCTTCTTTTGTAAATACCAGTTTGAACTGTTTTACATAACTTGTCAATGTCTCCCAACCGAGATTTATTCCGGCAGGTACGGATTCAAAAAAACCATAAGCAATGTGTTTGACTGGCATAAATGTATTTCCAGGAACCATTACAACACCTAGTTTTGCCGTTTCATCTAATTGAAGTTTAGATTGCAGAACCTTTCCTTTTCTAATAAAACTAAGATTGATTTGCGTATTGCGTGATGCATCTAACTCTGTTGCAATGTCCTGAAAAATATATATTTGCTTCCCATTAACACCAATGATGCTATCTCCACTCATCAGTTTAGCCTTTTCAGCTGGTGAACCGGTTGTTACTTCATTTATCACGAAAGGAAAACGAATCGAGATAAGATCCGGCTCATGAGAAGCCAGCACTTTTTGTGCAAAATCAGTAGGTAATTTAAAATCAATTAATTGGTTATCTCGCGATACCGTAACATTTTGTTTCCCATCAATCAACAATTTTTCAATAACATCGCCACGTTGTTCAACAGGCTTTCCATCAATTTCCACAATATTATCGCCATTTTTGAACCCATTGTCTAACATGACCGATGAAAATTGCAACCCGTATTTAGCATTTTTAAGCGGCAAATAATCTTGTCCCCATGTAAACAATACAGCTGAATAGATTATCAACGCTAAAATAAAATTAACCAATACACCACCAACAATGATGGGTAATCGCTGCCATACTGATCGTGAACGATATTCCCACGGTTGTGGCTCACTATTCAGTTGGGATACATCCGTGGTTTCATCTGCCATACCGGAGATCTTGCAATAGCCTCCAAGAGGCAACCATCCAATACCCCATTCCGTATTATCAGGATATTTACGCCAGTCACCTTCAGGTAATTCTGATTCTGGAATTTGTTCCATTATTGGTTTCCCTTTTGTATCGTGCATAGTGTCACCATCGGCATCCAATTTGGGACGTTCATTCGCTGGGATATTTTTAGCAAAAAGCTTTAAATCCCATCGTCCGTTTATCTTTTTTGCACGAATCAAAGAGATATTCGGATTAAAGAACATATAAAATTTTTCAACACGAACCTTGAAAAGACGTGCAAAAGCAAAGTGTCCGAATTCGTGTAAAACGACTAAAATTGAGAGACTAAGAATGAGCTGTAATGCTCTGATCAGAAATGTTTCCATAGGGAATCTTGAATTGTTGAACTTTAAAATTATTGTGTTTATTTCCGGCAGCCATTCGTTTGAACCCTGACATGTTTTATTGTATACTATTTATTTAAATTTTTTAATTATCAGCTAAATACCTGCACAAATAACAACTTATGACTTTATATTTTTTCCATTAAAAAAAGATATTCATGATGTCTTTCATCGCTGTTTATCCATTCCCTGGTGGTGTGCATGCTGCTCATAACATTCTTTTTATAGTCAATCATTTTAACTTCCAGCAGCTTACCTGAATCTGAAAGAATATCCAACAACTGCTGTTTGGTTGCTCTTCCACCTGAACTGTACGATAACAGCAAATAATGCGCTTTTGTTTCTTCAATTAATTTTCTTAAAGCATTCATGGCTAAAAAATCACCATTTTCATTTTTCCTAAACTCTTCAAAAACTGATGCTGATCTATCATCCCGTGAATCTTCCCTCCGGTTAGCTTTTCCAAAAATGGCAGGCTTGTCGTGTTGGATAACTGTAGTCCACAAATGGTAATATGAGGCATATCTGACCCGGCTTGGCGGCATTTTTTCATTATTTGAACCATATGGAGGATCAAGATAGACTAAATCGAACCGGCTATTGGCTACTGTCCCAAAAATATCATCACGAATTACGTTATTGTTGCCTTTTAACATGAAACGTAACGGTAGTTTTAATTTCAAATCATTAAACGAACGTGGCGACCAGTCAGACAAATAAGCAGCATAATGACCCAGCGTACTGTCAACTTTGTCCAATGCATAAATCAAACTTGTAAGCATCACACATTTGTCCTCCCAACCTAAATTCAACCTTTCAATTTCATCACGTATAGCATCTAGTTTGTTGGCATTTTTTAGCTGAAAAGGTTTTTTAATTTCCTTCTCTGAACCTCCGTAGTTTTCAGTATACCACCCATCAACTCCTTGTAAACTATTCAGATGATCTATCAGCTGCTGATAATAATCATTTGATTGATTAGATACCAGATAACAGGTAGCGAACACTTCCGACCATACAGAAATATCATTCGATGTCGTCGAATACCCCAATTGAGCAAATGCCTGCGACACTCTGGTAGAACCGCTAAAACCATCCAATACTGTTTCAACTCCCTGCAATGCATTTACCATTTCAAAAATGTAGGGTAATATCTTCAGTTTTGACCCAGCATATTTTATGCCCTCGGTTTTGGGAATTTCCATCTCTTAATTCAAAATTTCAACTTATTTTATCTTCCGGATTTTGCATGAATCTGCTTGATATCAATCCTAAGCACTTCCATTTTAGAGTAATAATCATCCGATTTCAGTAACTTCTCCTGAATCACCGGCCCGTTATTTTCCAAATGATTCAAAAGAATTCCCATACCATGTTTCTTTTCTTCTAAATCCGTTACGAAATGTATATCTCCCCAAAAAACGACAGTCCGGTAATTATGACCACACTCATCGGCAACGTAACCTCCATCTTCAATTATTGTGGCACAAATTCTGGAATTTGATTTGAAAAAATCTATCTTTAATCCCTTTGGTGAACAATGAACATATAAAGAATTTTTTTTTGCATCAAATCCATAACTTAAAGAAACTATATAAGGCTCATTATTTTTGCACATTGAAATCACCAAAAATTTGCCCTTTTGCAGGATATCATTTATTTCTGAAGCTATTGTAATTTCCCTGTTTGGACGGTTTTTCAAATGATATTCCTGCATAGCTCTTACTACTTACTTTTTCTCTTACCTCACTATCTAAATCAACTCTTTGGTTAGTCTCCGCACCTGTTCATCAGTTTTCACATAATCCTCATAGCTCGGTTTGGCTATGAATTCTGACTTCGCCAGAACATCTTCAATGATATCGCTCATTTGAAGAAAACCAATCTTGTCCTTTAAAAATTCAGAGACAACTATTTCATTGGCGGCATTCAGGATACAAGGCATATTACCTCCTTTTTCCATGGCATAGTAAGCAAACGTAAGGTTTCTAAACCGTTCCTGATCCGGCTTTTCAAATGTAAATTGTGAACATATATCGAAATCAAACCGAGGGAAATTGGTTTTTATCCGCTCTGGATAAGTGAATGCATATTGAATCGGTAATTTCATATCCGGCATCCCCAGTTGAGCCTTAATAGAACCGTCTGCAAACTGAACCATTGAATGAATAATCGACTGCGGGTGCACCACCACCTGTATTTGTTCCGGCAAAACACCGAAAAGCCATTTTGCTTCAATAATTTCAAAACCTTTGTTCATCAGACTTGCTGAGTCAATAGTGACCTTCGCGCCCATATCCCAATTAGGATGTTTCAACGCCTGGGCACTGGTTACATGCTCCAGTTCCCGCATGGTCTTCGTTCGAAACGGTCCGCCGGAAGCCGTTAAAATCACTTTTTCTATGGGATTATTGCCTTCCCCTGCCAGACATTGAAAAATGGCAGAGTGCTCTGAATCTACAGGAATGATAGACGCATGATAGGTTGACGCTAATTTGCAAATCAACTCACCGGCAACCACGAGTGTTTCTTTATTGGCTAAAGCTATTTTTTTGCCTGCCTTTATGGCATGAATGGTCGGTTTAAGTCCCGAATAACCTACCATAGCAGTCAAGACAATGTCAATAGGTTGCATTTCTGCTACCTGCGCAATAGAATCGTCTCCAGCAAAAACTTTTATTGGTAAATCAGCCAGGGCATTCTTCAACGTTTGATAATGATCCTCATTCCCGATTGCTACCATTTCAGGCATAAACTTCCGGGATTGTTCTATCAGCAAATCTACATTATTGTTTGCTGTAAGTGCATAAACTTCAAACAAGGATTTGTTTTCAGAAATCACTTCCAAAGCCTGTGTGCCGATAGAACCGGTAGATCCTAAAATGGCTATTTGTTTTTTTTGTTCGTTTAACATGGTGACAAGTTAGAAAATTATAACTTCTTCAGGATCGACAGGCTTTCCCTGTTTCCATAATTCAAAATAAAACTGGCTTCCTGACTTTTTGGTGGTTGCATCGCCTGTAATAGCAATGCTTTCACCGGCTTTCACTTCATCCCCTACCTTTTTCAGCACACGGGTATTATTTTTGTAAATGGAAAGATAATTATTTTCATGCTGCACTTGAACCACCCATTCATAATCGAATGTAAATGCGGCATAAACAACTGTTCCTCCTAAAACACTTACGACACTTTCGTTCGGGGATGTAATAAGATAAATGCCATATTTTTGTTCGGAAAGATTAAACGAGGAAGAAATCACCCCTCGTGTAGGTCTGAAGAATACATACGAATTCTCAGTTGGTTTCGTGTCGATGCTTGCCAGATTGTATTTTTCTTCTTTCTCGAATTTCTCAACAAATGTCTTTTCTCTCTTTGACTTTTCCATTAAAACCCGGGCTCTTTGTTTCAATGCGATCGAATCTAACGAGGCAATCGAGTCTGGATCCATTTTACCGGTTATGATCCCTTTTATGATATCAACATATCCTTCTTGCAAGTTAACCTGCTGTACCAACGAATCTGTTCGCATCGATTCCTTAATGATACTCGACCGGTTACCGGTTTCACCATAACCCGGCAAATAATGACTTATCGGGGTCATAAAAATAAGAATTGTAAGCAAGATAAACGTAACTAAGATAAACGTAGACCCTAGCATAAACACACTGAAACGCGACAATCGTATATGCCACGATTCTTCCAACGTATTTTCATTCAGTATCGAAACACGATATTTGAACCGTAATTTCGCTATAAAGGGTTTTAGTCTGTTTGTTTTCTTTTTCATGCAAAATCTTTCTTCAAGCCGAAATGCGTACAAAAGTAACGAAATTCAATGCATAAACAAAATACTGAATTCTATTAAAAAGATAAATAAGCCTATTCCACGCATCAGGTCACTTATATTGATGCCTTTATTGTTCATTTTTATTACTTTTGCCACTAATATGGACATTAAATAACCAAAACATGAAACGAATAGGAATACTTTCTGATACTCACGGAATGCTTGACAACCGTGTCCTGGAACATTTTGCAGATTGTGATGAAGTATGGCATGCCGGTGACTGGGGTTCAATGGAAGTTGTCAACCGGCTTCGGGCTTTCAAACCTCTTCGCGGTGTCTGGGGGAATATTGATGGGTATGATATCCGTGCCATTTTTCCGCAACATAATCGGTTTATGTGCGAAGGTGTAAAAGTCTGGCTGACTCATATTGGTGGTTATCCCGGCAATTATGATCCATTGGTTCGCCCGGCTATCTTTCAGCAACCACCCAAACTCTTTGTTTGCGGTCATTCACATATCCTGAAAGTCCAGAATGACAAGAAACTGGATTTGCTGCACATTAATCCGGGTGCAGCTGGTAAATATGGTTTTCACAAAGTTCAAACCCTTATTCGTGTAGAAATTGATGGTGAAAAGATTCAGAACCTCGAAGTCATTGAATTAAAACCCAAAGAAGTAAAATCGATTTAGACCTAAAACCGTTTTCATTCCATCTTTTCTACTCCGAAGCAAATGCCCTGGTCTATTAGGCCGAAGGCTTATGTTGTAGTCGACAAATATCGGCTAATTTTTTAAGTTAATCAGCCTGAATTTATGGCTTTTTGCTTACCTTTGCACAATGTTATATTGATATGGATATTATTCACTTGCTCAATTGGTTATACGCATCAACAAAAACTAAAAATTATTACAAATAAGCCATTCTGCACATAAAAAACAAATTATCGAATGAAAAAACCCAAAACCATAAAGAAGATATTAGTAATTCGTTTTCGTAGAATAGGTGATGCTGTGTTGTCTTCCGTAATATGTTCTTCCTTAAGAAAAAGTTATCCTTCAGCAGAGATTCATTATATACTGAATGAAAATATCGCCCCATTATTTGAAAACCACCCCGATATCGATAAAATCATAACGTTCTCTGATACTGAGAATAAAAATATAGGATTATATATCCAAAAAGCATGGCGAATCATGCATTCAAACCACTACGAGCTAATTATAGATTGTCGTTCAACAGTAAAGACCTTGCTTTTTTCACTATTTTCTATGTCCAGCCCGTATAAACTTGGGATAGAAAAGAAATATAATTTTCTATCAGATTACAAAATTTGTACAACTGATCATGAAAGCAGTGTAGATATAATGCTTTCATTATTAAGTCCTATAGAAAAGGAATTGAACTTACAACTTACCAACGAATTTGTAATAAAAATTACAGAAAAAGAACAACGTGATTTCAAAAATTATATGATACAGGAAGGTATTGATTTTTCAAAACCTATTTTTGTCTGTACCATTGCATCCAGAAATCCTAAAAAAATATGGAACACTGATTATATGGCAGAAGTACTTTTGTGTATCATAAAAAGATATGATACGCAATTAATTTTTAATTATGTGGGAGATGAGTTTCCTGTCGCTCAATTAGTGAAAGAAAAAATGGGCAATCCGTCTCAGGTTTTTTTGAATATTGAAGCAAAATCTTTACGTGAACTGGGCGCTTTACTAAAAAACTCCGATTTTCTTTTCGGCAACGAAGGTGGACCACGGCATATTTCACAGGCTTTAGATATTCCGTCGTTTGCAATATATCCACCCGGAATATCAAAAAAAGAATGGCTACCCAATCCGTCTGAAAGGTTTCAGGGAATTGAGCCTAAAGACATTTTAAGTGATTCCGAGTTAGAAAACATGAATTATATAGATGCTTTTAACTCAATTACACCAGACATAATTTATGAAAAATTATTTTTAATGATGGATATCTATTTTAAAACAAAGCTTTCGGTAGAAAGAGTCAACATATCCAAATAAATTGAACAAAGATATTCATCAATATAAGTTTTGAAACCGCTATGAAATATCTTTAAAGCATAACAATCATATGGGGTATTCTGATGGATTAGCAACCAATTGATAAAGAATAAAAACAATTTCATATTACCGGAGAAAGTGTAGGCTCTTTTGTGATAAGTACTCATTCTTCATATAACGACAAAAATGGCTGACAAGTAATATCCTTGTCAGCCATTTTAATGTAATTATTTTTTATTTCACTCCACCCATCAACTTTTCTAACCATTTTGAAAGAAGGAAAAGAATGATGGCAGCTACGCCCGACATAATAACGAAGAGCATAAAGAAATCATATAGGTTCGTAATATGATATCCTAAGATATTTTTCATTTTACCTGCTTCAGGATAAAGACCACTAAGCATACCTGCGAATTTATTAGCTGCAGCATTCGACATAAACCAAACACCCATTAATAAAGAAGCAAAACGCACCGGTGCTAATTTATTCACCATCGACAAACCAATCGGCGAAAGACAAAGTTCTCCCATAGTGTGTAACAAATAAAGACTTGTCAACCAAAGCATGCTGACTTTTACATTCGAATCAACACCACGGACACCAAACGCTATCACCAAATAGCCCATTGCCAGCAAGAAAAGTCCGATGGATTGTTTAAAAGGAGAACTGGGCTCCATGCCACGTTTACCCAGCGCCGACCACAAACCGGCAAAAACAGGAGCCAGAGAGACAACAAATATCGCATTAAACGATTGGAAAGCCGAAGCAGGCATCACCCAACTAAAAATTCGTCGGTCGGTTTGTTCATCTGCAAAAAAAGTAAGCGATGCACCCGCCTGTTCAAAAGCTGCCCAAAAGAAAATAACAAAGAAAGCAATGATATAAATCACCATAATACGTAAACGTTCCACTTTGGTGAGCGACTTATCGACAATAATGAATATTGGCATAATGATACTCACAGCATATATAGCTGACCCAATCCAGTCGGCACCACTAAACAAAGACAAAGCAGGGTTACTAAAAGAGTCGAAATTTACCGAGAAAAGCATTAACAGCAATACAAAACCACCCAACGAGTAGACTAAGCGTGATTTTGAATTTTTTGTCAGAAGAATATCTATTTCCGGAAGACCCTTTTCCTTTTTGGTGATATATTTATCAGGCGACAGTCCTATTTGTTCACCTTCCGGAGTACAGAGATATTTGTTTTTCAACAACTCAAATACGACAACACTCACGAGCATACCAACCCCTGCAGAAAGAAAGCCCCATTTAAAGCTGCCCGGATCTCCGGTATCTCCAACAAATCCACACCATAACGGCGCAATGGCAGCACCCAGATTAATTCCCATGTAGAAAATAGTAAAAGCAGAGTCCTTTCGGGTATCCCCCGGAGAATATAGGTGACCCACCATGGTGGATATGTTCGGCTTAAAGAAACCGTTACCCAGGATCAAAGCTCCCAACCCAAAAAACATCAGGAATTTAGCTAAATCAACATCTTTATAATACGTGGCACTTACAAACATAAGGAATTGACCTAAAGCCATGACTATTCCACCCCATAAAATGGAACGTCGATTTCCCCAATAACGATCGGCGATATACCCGCCTAAAAGTGGAGTAAGATACACTAAACCGGTATAACTACCATAAATCTGCGCTGCAAATCCTTTATCGAATAAAAGGGCTTTTGTGATGTAAAGCATAAAAAGTGCGCGCATTCCGTAATAACTAAAACGCTCCCACATTTCGGTAACAAAAAGAAGGTAAAGTCCTTTTGGGTGGCTTAGTTTCGGCTCGTAAATTGACATAAATTTGTTATTTAAATTTTAGTTGACTAAAAAAAATTGAACGCTGTAAACCCAGCGTTCAATTTTTCCTGACTTATTGATTACTTTCTGAGTACAAAAGTATACTTTTTGATCGAAACATAAGATTTTTCAGGTTATTAAATTCCATTTTTATTCCATTTAATTGCAATTTTATCTTTTAAAACATTCAATTATGTTTTCTAGTACCATAAATTCAGGATAAACCTAACGGATTTTATTCTTCAAGATCCGAATGAACCGATAAATAAGAAAACACCTGCACAAATTAATGTGCAGGTGTTTTCTCATCATGAACAGACGAACTTATAAAGAAAGATTACTCGAAATATTTATTCAGTTGTTATTTTCTCCAGAGTTTAGTCATATCTTCCAATGTTTTGCCTTTGGTTTCAGGAACCATCTTCCAGACAAAAATAGCAGAAAGAACACTCATCACCCCATACAGGCAATACGTAAAGGTCATGCTGATAGATTGCAAAGCAGGGAAACTGGATGATACAATAAAGTTAGAAATCCATTGTGCTGCTACAGCAATAGCAATTGCTTTTCCACGGATAGTATTCGGGAATATCTCCGAGATAAGTACCCAGCAAATAGGACCCCATGACATCATGAACGAAGCAGAATAGATTACTATAAATATCAGGGTGCTGACTCCGATAATCTGTAGATAAGCCAACAATCCAATGGCAAACATACCAATGGCCATACCAATCGAACCAATAATCAATAGAGGTTTACGTCCAAATTTATCTACCGTAAAGATAGCCACAAGGGTAAATATAATATTGATAAAGCCCATGATAACAGTTTGATACATGGCTGCATCATTCCCAAATCCAAGGCCTTTGAATATGGTTGGAGCATAATATAGTACCACGTTAATACCGACTGCTTGTTGGAAAACTGACAAAAGAATACCAATCAACAGTACTTTCCATCCATAAGCCAACACCTTCTCAATTTTTTCATGTGCAGAATCCTTGATGTCTTGTAGAATCTCTTTAGCCTTATTCGATCCGTTTATTTTACCCAGAATGTGCAATGCCTTTTCTTCCTGTCCAATCAATGCCAGGTGACGAGGCGTTTCGGGTACAAAAAACAACAGAATGCCAAATACTGCTGCAGGTACAGCGTTCGATGCAAACATATAACGCCATCCGGTTGCATCAATCCACTCCTGTGACTGTCCTTTGGTGATAAAATAATTTACAAAATAAACTATCAACATACCAAAGATAATAGCGAATTGATTCCACGAAACCAACTTACCGCGTATATCGGCCGGAGCTATTTCGGCAATATACATAGGGCAAATAGCAGAAGCTAACCCAACACCTATTCCACCTACTACCCGGTAAACATTGAATGCTAACAATACTGATACAGAGCTATCACCTTTAGCAAAGAAAAAGAATTCAGGGTATGCAGCGCCACATGCTGATAAAAAGAACATAATAGCAGCAAAAAGAAGCGAGTTTTTACGTCCCATCTTTTCGGCAAAAATACCTGAAATGGAGCTACCGATAATACAACCAATCAGAGCACTTGAAACGGTTGCTCCATGATAAAATGTAGCCATATTTCCAAAAGTAGCTGCATTCAGGTGAAATACTGTTTTTAATGAATCAACAGCACCCGAGATAACGGCTGTGTCATATCCGAATAGCAAACCACCCAAAGTTGCTACTAATGTGATCCCAAAAATATAAAGTTTGCTTCCGCTTTGTGAATTCATATTGATTAATTTAAGAGGTAAGGAGTAAGAAGCAAGGAGTAAGAAGCAACCATTTTGCGTCTTACTCCTTACCTCTTGCCTCTGTTTAGATATACATATTTACAATGGCTTCATACAATTCTTGTTTGCCACTGATCTGTTTTGGTTCTCCCTTAGTTTTGGCATAAGCAACCACCTCTTCGAAAGATAATTTTCCTTCTTCAAATTCTTTTCCTTTTCCGGCATCATATGATGCATAACGGTCGGTAAGCATTTTTTTGTAAGGAGATTGCTCCAGAAGAGCTGCTGCTGCTTCCAAAGCACGGGCCATAGTATCCATACCGGAAATATGGGCAAAAAACAAATCATCCAGGTCGGTAGAATTACGACGGATCTTAGCATCGAAGTTTGTACCACCTCCTTGCATACCACCGCCCTGCAGGATAACCAGCATAGCCTGTGTCAATTCATAAATATCGATAGGGAACTGGTCGGTATCCCAACCATTCTGAACATCACCACGGTTTGCATCAATAGCACCAAGCATACCGGCATCTACAGCACATTGAAGTTCATGTTCGAAGGTATGCCCGGCTAACGTGGCATGGTTTACTTCTATATTAATCTTGAAATCTTTTTCCAAACCAAATTCTTTCAGGAAGCCGATCACTGTTTCCGTATCCACATCATATTGATGTTTCATTGGTTCCATTGGTTTAGGTTCAATCAGGAATACGCCTTTGAATCCTTTAGCACGTGCATAATCGCGCGCTTTAGTCAACATGATGCCCATGTGTTGTTTTTCACGTTTCATATTGGTGTTGAGCAAGCTCATATACCCTTCACGTCCTCCCCAGAATACATAGGCTTTACCGCCTAATTCGATAGTTGCATCCAAAGCGTTCTTGATCTGAACCATTGCACGGGCAGCAGCATCAAAATCAGGATTAGTGCTGGCACCGTTCATATAGCGGGCATGAGAGAATACATTGGCAGTACCCCACATGAGTTTAATACCTGTTTCTGCTTGTTTCTGTTTTGCATAAGCAACAATAGCCTTAATATTAGCTTCGTATTCATCAATGCTGCTGCCTTCGCTGATCAAATCGATATCGTGAAAACAGTAATATTCAATTCCTACTTTTGTCATAAATTCAAAACCTGCATCCATTTTATCTTTAGCAGCCTGCAAAGCATCAGCAGCTCCAACCCAAGGATGTTTTTGTGTTCCGCCACCAAATGGATCACCACCATCTGCTCCAAGAGTATGCCACCAGGCCATACAGAATTTGAACCAGTCTTCCATGGTTTTGCCATAAACTACTTTTTTTGCATCATAATAATGAAATGCCAGTGGGTTTTTACTGTCTTTACCCTCAAATTTAATTTTGTCCACGGATGGAAAATAAACTTTTGCGCTCATAATTTTAATTGTTTTTGTTATTCTGTTTAGTTATTAATACTGTTTATTTTACGTTGAATACTCCCGATGCCGGTGTTGCAGCTCCCAGCCTCTGTGAAAGTTCGGATGGCAAACTACCCGAAATATATACTTTAAAATCACCGGGCTCTATCACTTTATCGCCCGATTCTATCACAAGCTCCATCATGGCAGGAGTTACTTCAAAAGAAACTCCCTTTGACTCACCGGGTTTCAGTTGTAATCGTTTCATACTTTTAAGTGAAAAGAGCGGTGTTGTTACACTGGTTTTCAAATCGGTAATGTAGAGTTGGGCTACTTCTTCTCCGCTTGTTTTTCCGTTGTTGGTTATTGTGGCGGAAACTTTCACTGACTGGCCTTTCCTTATTTTCAGTTTATCCATGGTCAGGTTGCTGTATGCAAAGGAAGTATAGCTCAGTCCAAACCCAAAAGGATAAAGAGGCTCTTCCGTCATATAACGGTAGGTGCGTCCTTTCATGCTGTAGTCTTCGAAAGCCGGCAACTGGCCGGTCGATTTAGGAAAAGTAATACACAACCTGCCCGAAGGATTCACATCGCCAAAGATAGCATCGGCTACTGCCCGGCCTCCTTCTTGTCCCGGATACCAGATAAAAAGTATGGCATCAGCTATTTCAGATAGTTCAGGTGTACAAATCGGGCTTCCACCGGTAAGCACCAATATGATCGGTTTTTTACATTTTTTCTTCAACATGCGTAGGTAATCCAGCTGATTTTGAGGCAGCCCTAAGTCCAGACGGTCACCATGTGCAGTTGACGCTGTCGATTCACCCTCTTCCCCTTCAAATACTCCGGATATTCCGAATACTGCCACCACAGCATCGGCAGCTGCAGCTTCACCTATCGAATAGTTCATTGAATTTTTATTGGCTGCACTAGGCTCAACTCCAATCCGATAGTTTACCGAAGTACCGGCACTTACTTTACCTACAACGGCTTGTAAAACAGTAGTCAGTCGATCGTTCACACCATTGTAGTTGCCCAACAGGACATCCTGGCTGGCGGCATACGGGCCAACAACATACAATGATTTTATATCTTTCTTCAAAGGCAGGAGATTCTTTTTATTTTGTAACAATACCAGTGACTTTGCAGCAGCCTCATAGGCTAAATCAATATGTTTCTGGCATCCGATCACATCTTCCTTGATCTTCGAATACGGATTCTGGTTTTGCTGATCGAATAAGCCAAGTCTGAACCGTGTTCTTAACAACTGGCTTAATGCGGCATCAACCTCTTTCTCGGTTACAAGTCCACGTTTCACGGCTTCAGGAAGGCTTTTAAACTCATCCCCGCAATTCAGGTTCACCCCGCTTTTAATTGCCAGTGCGCATGCTTCAGCCTCATCGTTCGAAACCCCCTGGGATTTGTAGAAGTCCTGGATAGCCGAACAGTCTGTTGTCACATAACCGGTAAATCCCCATTTTTGACGTAATAAATCATGCAGCAGATAAGAACTCCCGCAACAAGGCTTCCCAAATGTACGGTTATAAGCACACATCACACTTTCCACTTTTCCTTCCTTTACCAGGGTTTCAAAAGCAGGAACATAAGTCTCCATAAAGTCTTTCATCGGTGGCTCTGCATCGAATGAATGACGCAATGCCTCCGGTCCTGAATGAACAACATAGTGTTTTGCACAGGCGGCTGTTTTAAGATACTTTGGATCATTTCCCTGCATACCTTTCACATAAGCAACGCCCATGCGTGATGTCAGGTAAGGATCTTCACCATAGGTTTCCTGTCCCCTACCCCAGCGTGGATCCCTGAAGATATTCACATTGGGGGCATAAAAGGTAATGCCTGTATATTGGCTGTAATTCTCAATCCGTTGAGCAATGTTGTATTTCGCCCAGGCTTCATCAGATATAGCTTCACCAATCCGATAGATTAAATCTTCATCAAAGGTAGCAGCCAACCCTACATTCTCTGGAAACACGGTAGCGCGACCGGTTCTTGCCACGCCATGCAATGCCTCGTTCCACCAGCTGTACGGAAGTATGTCCAGCCGTTTAATAGCGGGAGCATCATTCAGCATTTGTGCTGCCTTTTCCTCCAGGCTTAAGCGGCTGACAAGGTCTACAACGCGCTCATCAATGGTTTTTTTAGTATCCTGGAACGGATATCTTACAACTGGTTGTGCAGATAGTGAAGCGCCGAGCAATATCAACGCTGCAAAAATATCAATTTTCAGATTTCTAAAGAATAAATTCATTGAGTGTTTTTCATTTTTTAATTACACTGAAGGTTCGCTCTCCTCAAAGAGAGTAAGCTCATGGATGAGATCTTTTCAAATATATTTCTCCCACTTTTCGTAGGCTTCCATGCTGGCTAAAACATTTTCAGGTTCAGGGGTCACTACAACAATTTTCTTTAAGGTGGCAAATGCTTCTTCGGCATTCTTGTAGATCCCTGCTCCTATTCCAGCACCACGGGCTGCACCCACCGAACCATCAGTATTATACAGTTCAATGGTTGCTCCGGTGATATTAGCCAGTGTCTGGCGGAATATGGGACTCAGGAATAAATTGGCATGTCCTGCACGGATTGTTTTTGTTTCAATACCCATTTGATTCATAATATCCATGCCGTATTTAAATGAGAATGCAATTCCTTCATGGGCTGCCCGTGCCAAATGTGCTTTGGTGTGACGATTGAAGTTGATCCCATGAATTGAACA
>Ga0302204_1000129_pt1 | contig 26564 bp, 22 predicted proteins | sample II_Fen_E1_2_FD_194578 | JGI IMG/M metagenome (GOLD analysis project Ga0302204, IMG submission 194578) | Peat permafrost microbial communities from Stordalen Mire near Abisko, Sweden - II_Fen_E1_1 | ecosystem: Environmental > Terrestrial > Soil > Wetlands > Permafrost | place: Sweden: Abisko...
CGACGAACCTCTTTGATTTGCAATGGATTATCAAGTGGAGAAATGGCATGATTCAATTTTAAACGAACCAGACGTTCTTTTTCAACATCCAGACGTTCTTGAATCTCTTTATCGTTTAATTCTTTAATTTCTCTTGTTTTCATTTTCCTTACACAATTACAGTAGTTGAATCATAATCTCGTCTTACTACAAATTTGGTAGTTACGGGTAATTTTTGAGCAGCTAAACGAAGTGCTTCTTTGGCTATTTCAAAGGATACACCTTCTACTTCGAATATCATACGTCCCGGAGTTACTGGAGCCACGAAACCTTCGGGTGATCCTTTTCCTTTACCCATACGTACCTCTGCAGGCTTCTTTGTTATTGGTTTGTCCGGGAAAACCCGTATCCAGATTTGACCTTGTCTTTGCATATAGCGGGTAACAGCAATACGGGCGGCTTCAATTTGACGACCAGTTAACCATTTAGATTCTAACGATTTTATTCCAAAAGAACCGAACGCCAACTGATTACCTCTTTGGGCATTTCCTTTCATGCGCCCCTTTTGCTGTCTCCTGAACTTTGTCTTTTTAGGTTGTAACATAATTTCCTTAAATCAAATTCATTATTAACAGTTAATTTTTTCTCTTTTTAAAACCACCTTTACCACCTCGGTCATTACGATCCTTACGATCGCCACGATCATTATTATAACGATCTCCACCGCGAGAGGCTTCTTTGGTTGCTGTAAAGTTTGGAGCTAAGTCTTTTTTACCGTAGATTTCACCACGACAAATCCATACTTTGATACCAATTATACCTACTTTCGTCATTGCTTCAGCATGCGCATAATCGATATCTGCCCTAAAGGTATGCAGAGGAGTTCTTCCTTCTTTATACATTTCCGAACGTGCCATCTCGGCACCATTCAAACGACCGGAACACTGAACTTTGATTCCTTCAGCTCCCATACGCATAGTCGATGCTATTGACATCTTCGTTGCACGACGGTAAGCTATTTTTCCTTCTACCTGACGAGCTATGTTGTTCGCAACAATCACGGCATCAAGTTCAGGACGTTTTACTTCGAAGATATTGATTTGCACTTCTTTATCAGTGATTTTTTTCAACTCTTCTTTCAATTTATCAACTTCTTGTCCGCCTTTTCCGATTATAATACCCGGACGGGCTGTACAAACAGTGATCGTAACCAGTTTCAACGTACGTTCAATAACAATGCGCGATATACTGGCTTTTGCAAGACGGGCATTAAGATATTTTCTGATTTTGCTGTCTTCCAGCAAAGTGTCACCATAATTGTTGCCACCATACCAGTTCGAATCCCATCCGCGTATGATTCCTAAGCGGTTACTTATTGGATTTATTTTTTGTCCCATCTAGCAATTAAATTTGGTTGTCGTTAGTATTCTTTGATTCAACAAACAATGTTACGTGGTTTGAACGTTTGCGAATCCGGTAACCGCGTCCTTGCGGAGCAGTACGTAAGCGTTTCAGCATTGTTGCTGAATCCACAGATATTCCACTAACATATAAGTTTGCATTATCTGCTTTTTGCTCTGTCTTGGTTTCCCAGTTAGCTATAGCTGATTTTAGCAATTTTTCTAATCGTCCCGAAGCTTCTTTCGACGAAAACTTCAGTACACTCAAGGCTTTATTTACCTCCATGCCCCGAATCATATCGGCAACAAGACGCATTTTGCGCGGTGAGGTAGGAACTCCGTTGAGCTTGGCAAAGTAAAGAGTCTTATTTGCTTCTTTTCTTCCTTCGGCTGATATTTTTTTTCTTGCACCCATTTTCTTGAAATGTTTATTTTTTTCTGATTTAAAATTTCAATGGATTATTTCTTCTTCCCTCCGTGACCGCGGAAGTTACGAGTTGGTGAGAATTCACCTAACTTGTGCCCTACCATATTTTCGGTTACATATACGGGGATAAACTTGTTACCATTGTGAACTGCAATTGTGTGACCTACAAAATCAGGTGATATCATTGAAGCACGAGCCCATGTTTTGATAACGGTTTTTTTCCCGCCTTCATTCATGGCTAAAACTTTAGTCTCTAGCTTCAAGTTGATGAATGGTCCTTTTTTTAATGAACGGCTCATATTATTTACTTAATTTTTTCGATTATTTTTTCTTTCTTTCAATAATATATTGACTCGATTGCTTTTTAGGTGACCGTGTTTTGTACCCTTTTGCTAACAAGCCTTTACGTGAACGTGGATGTCCTCCTGAAGCACGGCCTTCTCCACCACCCATTGGGTGATCAACCGGGTTCATTGCTACACCACGGACGCGTGGACGACGTCCAAGCCAGCGTGTGCGACCTGCTTTTCCTGATCTTTCAAGTGCATGATCTGAGTTTCCTACACTTCCAATTGTTGCTTTACAAGTAGCCAGTATTTTGCGAACTTCTCCCGAAGGTAATTTCACAATGGCATATTTATCCTCACGTGAAGTGAGTTGTGCAAATGTTCCTGCCGAGCGTACCATCGCAGCACCTTGACCTGGGCGTAATTCAATACTATGAATGATTGTTCCCAATGGAATGTTTTGCAAAGGCAATGTATTACCGACTTCCGGAGCTGCATCAGGTCCGGAAACGATTGTTTGACCTACCTGCAATCCATTCGGAGCAAGTATATAAGTTTTTTCTCCGTCAGCATAATAAAGCAATGCTATACGAGCCGAACGATTCGGATCATATTCTATTTCCTTTACTGTTGCGGGTACACCGTCTTTGTTACGTTTAAAGTCAATTACTCTATATTTCTTCTTGTGTCCGCCACCTAAATAGCGCATGGTCATTTTACCATCATGGTTACGACCTCCGGATTTTGATCCGCCTACAACAAGAGATTTCTCTGGTACTACCGCAGTAATTGTGTCGAAGGTACCAATAATCTTGTGTCTTTGCCCCGGTGTTGTGGGTCTTAGTTTACGTACAGCCATTTTTCTGTTTAAATATTGGTATAAAAATCAATTTTTTCTCCATCTTTTACTGTAACTATCGCCTTCTTATAAGCCGATGCACTCCCCTTGATCACTCCGCCTTTGGTAAAACGGCTCTTTTTCTTAGGGGCTACAATCAAAGTATTTACTTCATTTACAGTGACATCATACATTGCTTCTACAGCTTGTTTGATCTCAATCTTGTTAGCATCTTTTTGAACTCTAAAGCCATAGCGATTCAGTTTGTCGCCCAGCTGAGTCATCTTTTCTGTAACGATTGGTTTTATGATAATTCCCATCTTCTGTCTCCTTATGCTTTAAATATTTGTTCTACTGCTGCTACTGCGTCTTCAGTTAACACAAGCGATTTCGCATTAAGTACTATATAAGTGCTTAATTCCGAAACTGTTACAACTTTTACTGAAGATAAATTACGAGCCGACAAATATACGTTTTTATTTGCATCCGCTAAAATAATTAACGGCTTTTTATCAGCTACTTGCAAACTTTTTGTCAGGGTTACTAATTCCTTAGTCTTTGGCCCTGCAAAATTTAATTGATCTACAACCGTAATCTCGTTATTCAATGCCTTATACGATAAAGCCGATTTACGAGCTAATTGCTTCACTTTTTTATTCAATTTCATGTTGTAATCACGAGGTACCGGTCCAAACATACGACCACCACCTACACGAATACCTGACTTTATATCACCCGGACGGGCACCGCCACCGCCTTTTTGTTTTCCCAGTTTACGGGTACTACCGGACAATTGACTTCTGCCTTTAGATGAATGTGTTCCCTGACGTTGATTGGCCATGTAAAGTTTCACATCTAAATAAATAGCATGGTCATTTGGCTCAATACCGAAGATCGTATCGTTCAGCGATACCTTTCTTCCTGTGTCTTCTCCTTTTATATTTAATATATTCAGTTCCATGGTTATTTATTAATGATTACGATTGAACCTTTCGCTCCTGGAACCGAACCTTTGATCAAGATCAAATTATGTTCCGGAATTACTTTTAATACCTGTAAGTTCTGCATGGTAACTTTGTCACCACCCATACGCCCGGCCATACGCATACCTTTAAATACACGCGAAGGAAACGACGATGCTCCCAACGAACCCGGTGCTCTTAAACGGTTATGTTGACCGTGTGTAGCTTGTCCTACACCACCAAAACCATGACGCTTTACTACACCCTGGAATCCTTTACCTTTTGAAGTACCTACCACGTCGACAAACGTGTCTGCTTCAATAATCTCACAAGTGATAGCATCACCTAATTTGAATTCACTCTCGAATCCTTTGAACTCAACCAAGTGTCTTTGAGGTGCTACTCCTGCTGCTTTAAAACGACCTTGTTCGGCTTTATTCGTGTGCTTGTCGGTCTTCACTTGAAAACCTACCTGTACAGCTTCATAACCGTCGGCTTCTACCGTTTTAATTTGAGTAACAACACAAGGACCTGCTTCGATAACAGTGCATGGTACATTTTTACCATCGGCACTGAAAACGGATGTCATTCCGATTTTTTTTCCTAATAATCCTGGCATTTCAATTGTTGTTTTAAGACCCCTAACCCCAAATGGGGGACCGGCCCTGTTTAATTAATGATATTTATTTCTTTTTCCCAAAACCCCTCTTGAAAGGGAAGGAGGTCAGACTTTGATTTCTACTTCTACTCCACTTGGTAATTCAAGCTTCATCAAAGCATCTACTGTTTTGCTGGTTGAACTGTAAATGTCGATCAAACGTTTGTAAGATGACAGTTGAAATTGTTCACGTGACTTTTTGTTTACGAAAGTCGAACGGTTTACTGTAAAAATACGTGTGTGTGTTGGTAATGGAATTGGACCGCTAACAATAGCACCGGTTGCTTTTACAGTCTTTACGATCTTCTCAGCTGATTTGTCAACCAGATTGTGATCATAAGATTTTAATTTAATCCTGATTTTTTGACTCATTGTCGTTTTTATATTTATTTTAGTTTGTTTGAAAATTGATCCCGGTTAAGAGTCATACGCTAACCGCGAATCAATTTCAAGTATAAAATTTCTAAATTACGAACTACTTAAAGCAATTCCACTTTCCCCTTTGCTTCCGCAACAACTACTTTCGCAATCGAATTAGTCACTTCAGCATAATGATCGAACTCCATAGTAGACGTTGCACGACCCGAACTGATAGTACGCAAGGCTGTTACATAACCGAATGTTTCGGATAACGGCACTTTGGCTTTTACCACACGGGCACCCGAACGGCTTGATTCCATACCTTCTACTTGTCCGCGACGTTTATTAAGGTCACCAATCACATCACCCATGTTTTCTTCCGGTGTTACCACTTCCATTTTCATGATAGGTTCCAACAGGACAGGTTTTGCTTTTGCACAAGCATTTTTATAAGCAATCTGAGCACATATTTCGAACGATAATTGATCCGAGTCAACCGCATGGAATGAACCATCAATCACGGTTACTTTCAGCGAATCCAATGGGAAACCGGCCAATACGCCATTTTTCATGGCAAGTTGGAATCCTTTCTGAATCGATGGAATAAATTCTTTTGGAATGTTACCACCTTTCACCTGATCAACAAATTGCAAATCACCTTCAAATTCTTTATCTTTAGGTTCTACCTTTACAATCATATCGGCAAACTTACCGCGACCACCCGATTGTTTCTTATACGTTTCGCGTATTTGAATAGGTTGGGTAATAGCTTCTTTATAGTTAACCTGAGGACGACCCTGATTACATTCCACATTGAACTCACGTTTCAGGCGATCGATAATGATTTCAAGGTGAAGCTCACCCATACCACTAATAATCGTTTGACCCGACTGCTCCTGCGTGTGAACCGTAAAGGTCGGATCTTCTTCAGCCAACTTCGACAAGCCGATACCCAGTTTATCAAGATCTTTTTGAGTCTTAGGCTCAATTGAGATACCGATAACCGGTTTTGGGAAGTCCATTGATTCGATAGTAATTGGTTGACTTTCGTCACACAACGTATCACCGGTACGAATATCTTTAAATCCTACTCCTGCACCTATATCACCTGCTGAAATCAAATCAACGGAATTTTGTTTATTGGAGTGCATTTGGAAAATACGTGAGATTCGTTCCTTCTTGTCCGAACGGGTATTGTAAACGTAAGAGCCTGCTTCCAGTTTACCTGAGTATACACGGAAGAAACACAAACGTCCTACATACGGGTCGGTTGCTATCTTAAATGCTAATGCACATAAAGGTTCATTAGCATCCGGATGACGTACAATCTTTTTTTCAGGGTCACGTGGATCAAAACCTACCGTTTCGGGTGTATCCAACGGACTTGGAAGATAAGCACAAACAGCATCAAGCATAGTCTGTACACCTTTATTCTTGAAAGCCGAACCACAGATCATTGGATTGATTTCCATTGAAAGTGTAGCTTTACGAATAGCTGCTTTGATTTCGTTTACCGTAATAGTGGTAGGATCATCAAAATACTTTTCCATCAGCACATCATCAAATTCAGCTACAATTTCAAGCATTTTATCTCTCCACAGTTGAGCTTCTTCCAATAAATCGGCCGGAATTTCTTCAACGTCATACTGAGCTCCCATGGTTTCATCATGCCATAAGATAGCATGCATTTCCACTAAATCGATAACACCTTTGAAATTTTCTTCAGCACCGATAGGAATCTGGATAGGACATGGTCTTGCTCCAAGAAGTTCCTTTACCTGACGAACGACTTCATAGAAGTCAGCTCCCGAACGATCCATTTTATTTACAAAACCAATACGGGGAACATTATATTTATCTGCCTGACGCCAAACTGTTTCAGACTGTGGTTCAACACCGTCAACGGCAGAGAAAGTAGCCACAGCACCATCCAGAATACGTAATGAACGTTCCACCTCAACGGTGAAGTCAACGTGTCCCGGAGTGTCAATCAAATTAATTTTATATTTATCGCTCTCATAAGTCCACCAGGTGGTTGTTGCAGCCGAGGTGATAGTAATACCACGCTCTTGCTCTTGCTCCATCCAGTCCATGGTAGCAGCGCCATCATGTACTTCACCGATTTTATGTGTCAAACCGGTGTAAAACAGGATACGCTCGGAAATGGTAGTCTTTCCGGCGTCGATATGCGCAATGATACCAATGTTTCTATTATAACTTAAATCTCCTTTAGCCATTTTGTCAACTACGATTTTTCTTTTTTATTATTGTGATCAATTAAAATCTAAAGTGTGCAAATGCGCGGTTAGCTTCAGCCATACGGTGCATATCTTCTTTACGTTTGAAAGCGCCACCCTGATTATTGAAAGCATCAACAATCTCGGCAGCCAATTTATCAGCCATCGAGCGTCCTCCGCGTTTGCGAGAGTATAAGATAAGATTTTTCATTGAAATGGATTCCTTGCGGTCTGCACGGATTTCTGTAGGAACTTGGAATGTTGCACCACCCACACGACGGGATTTTACTTCTACAAGCGGAGTAATGTTTTCGAGGGCTTTCTTCCAAATTTCAAGTGGGGATTTTTCTTCGTTCGGAAGCTTGCTTTTCACAGTCTCGAGCGATGAATAAAAAATGTCGAAGGCAGTAGATTTCTTGCCATCATACATCAAGTGGTTCACAAACTTTGTGACCATTGATTCATTGAAAACCGGATCAGGTAATACGACCCTCTTTTTTGGTTTCGATTTTCTCATTTTTACTTAAAATTTCCGTTTTTGTTTTTTGGTTGCTTCTAGTCTTACTTCAACGGCTCCTCCGAGCCATTTACTCAACCTTTCATCTGCTACCTAAAACTCAAACAAGTGTTGAAACTTGATTTTGTTAGTTTTTTTGAAAGGAATTTTTGAAATGTTTGGTTGATCTCTTTTACAATGATGTCAACCCGATTTCAGTATTCTACTTATTTCTTTTTTCCACCTTTTGCGGGTGCACCTTTAGCGGCTGCAGCTCCTGCTTTGGGGCGTTTGGTTCCGTATTTCGAACGACGTTGTGTACGGCCTGCGACGCCGGCTGTATCGAGAGTTCCACGAACCACGTGATAACGTACCCCCGGAAGGTCCTTTACACGTCCACCACGAACCATTACGATCGAGTGTTCCTGCAAGTTATGTCCTTCGCCCGGAATGTAAGCATTCACTTCTTTTTGGTTAGTTAAACGTACACGAGCTACTTTACGCATAGCCGAGTTCGGTTTTTTTGGAGTTGTAGTATACACACGAACACAAACACCACGACGCTGTGGACATGAATCCAACGCTGGCGACTTGCTTTTGTCAATGAGTTCTACTCTTCCTTTTCTAACTAATTGCTGAATTGTAGGCATTTTACTTTGTTTTAAATAACTTTAACTGCTTTATTTTTATCCCTTTGATTTTTATCCAAAATGGGTTGCAAAGATAGGTATAATATTTTAATAGACAATAACCTGAAGAAAAATATTTTTATTTATTCCTTAAATCCGGTTCCCAATCTGTAATAATTTGGATCAACAACCTTTGATAAAGCTACTAATCAACGGTATGTGCAAAGAAAATACCATTTCAAAAAAAATATTTATCACTTTCCGGCTTCCCAATCCGCCTCATTTATCACGAGGCATTTCCGCTTGGAAAACATCGTATTTCCATCGCTTTTTTCCGGTCTACCTTTCTCCTGTTGGAATTCCGGACAGATCACGCAACAGATCCCTTTTGTTACTTTTCCTCCTGCTTTTGGTCGCCCTTCGTTCCGACCCGGAAGACAATTCCGAGGGGGTTGCGAGGGGGTTCAGTGAGGTTTACCTATCCGAACCCCCTCGCAACCCCCTCGCAAGCCCCTCGGAACCCTCTCGAAACCTAGAACAATCACGGAACAAAAAACGGAGGAACCGGATGAACGGTTACAGACCAGACAGAGGCACCCACTCTCAGGCCTGAACAAGGAACAAGAGAAAAAAGGAACTGTCTGAATATGATTTTTCAGATTCGTTGGATAAAAACACATCCTGAATATCCAGGAAAAAGCCAAGACCCGATAGTCGAAAACTAAGACAGGATATACAGTATGTTAATGGTTTACAAATCAGCCTGTCGGATTAATTCATTTGTTGACTACAGGATCGGTTATTAAAAGTATCCCGAGTCATTAAATAATTTAATCAGTCTGAAAATAGCCGTACCAAGTGTTTTGACAATAACCAAAAGATTATTTTCTTTGTAAACGATTCAATCACGGTTATTATTCAACACGGACCGGGCTATGACAGAAGAAGAAAAAAGAGAGAAATCGAAAGAGCTTGAAAATCTAAAATTACTTTTGAAGTTTCACAGCGAAAACAGAGTTATCAATCCGGATAAAGTTTATGGAGTATATAGATGAAATACCGGATGAGATCAACAAAATAGAAAATGAATTAACAAAGAAAGAAAACACCGGAAAATGAAAGAACTATCCAGATACCTGCCGACAACAGAAATGCAAGCTGAATTTGAACAATACAAAAAACTTAAAACAGAAGCCGAACGTTCGGAATTTCAGGAAACGAGAGCAAAACGACTGGAAGAACTACCGGATACGGAGCGGAAAGCCTATGTAAGTGCATCATTGGCAGGACTTAGCACGACCGGGCAAGATGCCGAAGAGTTGATCATGACCGTCAAACTGGGCGAGATAGCCAAAGCCGTATCACTTAGTTACATTGCAACCACCTATTTTGGTAAAAGCCGTTCATGGCTCTATCAACGGCTTAATGGACATAGAGTAAACGGCAAACAGGCACAATTCAGTCCGGAAGAGAAACGGCAATTTGCCTTAGCCCTGAAAAATCTGAGCATACAATTGCAGGAAGCATCACTCAAATTCGGATAAAGCGGAATAACCTCAACGCGATAGCCTCACAAAGTCTGTGGGGCTTTTTTATGACTCTTCGTGACGTCACCTCCCACATTACCCACCGAAGATACACCTGCTTTAGTTATACCAACAGTAAACCGTCCACAACGACCGCCCGAAACAAAACAACCTCTCCGCCCATACCGCAAACTGTTAGCCTGAACACCACGATACAGACAAGCTACTCTGAGTATATTGTATACAGAAAAGAACTATACCAGTTGAAAGAAATTATCGGTTGAAAGAAAACGGGTTAGTTCGTATGAAAATCATCTAATAAAACCATCAATTAATAAAATTAAACTTCTATCTTTGTTGGTCGTCAAGAGATTAAAATAAAGCAGAAAGCAACCCATGTTAAGCGGAATGCAAAAGAGTTTATAGGATACTTCACCGAACATTGGGCAGGGCAGGCTACGGTGATGAAGAACTAAATTTAACAGCTAAGTAATAAATATAAATTATGTACATTTCAAAACTATCAATTCGGAATTATCGAAATTTTCGAAATAGTTGTGTTCCATTCAATAAAGGTATAAATACAATTATTGGTGAAAATGGATCTGGAAAAACAAACCTTTTTCAAGCATTAAGAATTATGGTCGATGAAACAATGCCCAGAGTCATAAAGCTTACAGAAAGTGATTTCAATCGTTCAATTGGAAGTTGGCAAGGTCATTGGATTATTATTCAAGTTCAGTTTTCTGATTTAGATTCGAGTGACGAAGCTCAATCTATTGCAATGCATAAAGTTGGGAACGCCGATGAAGTCGATAGCAATACTGGAACCTACTCATATTATTTTAGACCCAATATTGCAATCAGACGTTCCTTATATGAATTATCTGAAGATCCACATAAAAGTTATGATTTGTTAGATGCAACTCTGAGAGATATAACTTTAAATGAATACGAATCCATCTTTATGGGCAAAGGTAATGTTGATTTTTCTGAGGATGAAAATTACAAAAAATATATTGGTGATTTTGATTCTATGATATTCCCTAACCCTGAAGAATTACAATCCGATGTTTATGGCATAAGAATATCTTCTGGGTCAATAACCAATGAATTTGCTTGTACATTTGCAAAAGCTCTTAGGGATGTTGAATCTGATTTACGTTCTTATAAAGACAACCCACTAATTAATTTACTTAGAGATAAAGAAAAAAGCATTGCAATCGAAAAAAAAGGAGATATTGAAACTAAGGTAAAAGAACTCAATAGTACGATTTCTGAATTAGATGAAGTAAAGGCAGTATCGAAAGGAATTTCAGATAGCATAAAAGGGGCTGTAGGTGAAACATACGCTCCAAATGTAAATATAAAATCAGAATTACCTGCAGAAATGGAGCGCCTTATGCAATCTCTAAAACTTTGGGTTGGTGATTCAGATGAAGACGGTTATGAAGGTAGATTGTGGGAGTTAAGTTTGGGAGGAGCAAATTTAATTTATCTTTCACTGAAGCTATTAGAATATGAAAAAGTAAAGAAATTGGATAAAATAGCCAATTTTATTCTAATTGAAGAGCCAGAAGCACATATACATACCCATATTCAAAAAACTCTTTTTCAAAAATTTGAAAGCAAGAATACTCAGATTTTTATAACAACGCATTCAACACATATTTCTTCAGTGAGTCAAATTGGCTCAATGTGTATTCTAGGAAAATGTAAACAAAAGACGGAAATATACAATCCATCAAATAATCTTAATCCAATTGAGCAAACACACTTAGAACGATATCTTGACGCATCAAGAACCAATTTGTTATTTGCAAAGGGAGTAATACTTGTAGAAGGTGATGCAGAGCAGATATTAATTCCTGTTATGTTTAAAAAGGTATTCGGTGTTTCACTTGATGAAATAGGCATCTCATTAATCAATATTGGTAGTACTGGTTTTACAAATATAGCTCAATTATTTCATGAGGATAGAGTCAGAAAAAATTGTAGTATAATAACAGATAATGATCTCTCAATCGAACCTCTTCCATCTGATTATGAAACAGATACTGAATATCAAAAAAAATGTAGGAACTCACAAAAATCAGGTCAAGAAAGAAAATTAAGATTAGATGAGTTTAGTGACGATAATGAGTATGTAAATGTATATTATGCAAAGCATACCTTTGAAGTTGATTTTCTAATAAAGAACAATATGTGTGAAATTGAACAAACAGTTGAGAAGCTTTATCAACAACCAGCAGATATTGCAAGGATTAAAGGTTTGATAAATAATTCAGACATTGCAATCTCAGGAAAAGAAGCGCTTAGATTAGCAAATACATTTAAAAAGGGTTGGTATGCAATTCATGTCTCAGAAAATATTACAAATCTTACTGGCATCCCTAATTATATTTTACAAGCAATTACTTTTGCTAATCCATATATTTCAGATAATATATTGAGATCAATCGGTCAATATAGACTTAAAGCTTATTCAAAGAGGACATTCAAAGATGATAAAAAGGACTATGTTACTATATTAGACCAGTTCAATAAATTCGAATCAAACCTTGACGCATTAAAGCACTATATATCAATTCTGCCTAAAGATATTCTAACTAAAATGATAGATTATTACCATGTTGAAGGGATTAAATGAACAGCAAATAGATGCAATTAAGCAAGAAGGTAATGTGTTGCTTACAGCTTGTCCTGGTAGTGGTAAAACTCGCGCTTTAACCTACAAAATAGCGTATGAATTATCGATACTGCCTCATACAAAAAAGAAGATTATTGCAGTCACTTTTACAAACAGAGCTGCAGATGAGATTAAGAAAAGACTACGTGATCTGAATATTGATGATTCTAATTTATGGGCGGGCACAATTCATGCATTTTGTCTTGAATGGATTATCCGTCCGAATATGTGTTATCTTGATGAATTGAAAAATGGGTTCATAATATCTGATGAATTTAACTCAGAAACAATACTAAATGATTTAAAAAAGGAACATGGCATTAAGTCATCAATATCTACTAAGTATTTGACAAATGGTCAAAAAGAAGAAACAACATTTATTCAGATTGTAAATGAATATCATGAAATCCTTGCTTCAAATAAACTTATTGATTTTGACCAGATTTTACATTATGCATACAAACTAATATCGACCCTTCCAAAGATTAGCGAAACACTAAAAAATATGTTCCATTTAATTTGTGTCGATGAATATCAAGATACTCAAGAACTTCTGTACGCAATTTTAGCCGAAATAATGAAAGCCAAAACAGGGAAATGTCATGTTTTTATGGTTGGTGATAAAGACCAAGCAATCTATGGTTCACTTGGAGGAGTTGCAAAATCTATTGAAGATATTCAAATTCAATTTGGAAACTTAGAAATGATAAGTAAAAAATTATCTGGTAATTATCGAAGTAATCAGCAAATAATTGATTATTATCGCAATTTTCAAACTTCCGATATTAAGATTGAAGCCGTGGGTAAAAATGCAGATCAAAATACTACGATAACTTACAATACGGCAATTTACAAAGAAGATTTAGAGCCGTACATTGCTCAAATAATCAAAGAAAAATTATTGTTTGGTATTCCGGAACACGAGATTTGTGTATTGGCACCAACTTGGTATTTGGTTATTCCCATGGGAAGAAAGCTGAAAACGCTACTACCAAATGTGAATTTTGATGCAGTAGGTTTATCTCCATTACAAAAGAATCAAGAAAATTTCTGGTTTAAAGTAGCCCGTTTATTTTTAGTTGAACCATCGCCGAAAAATTTCAGTTTAAGACAAAGATGGGCTACCGAGCTAATAAATGAAATGAAGAGTATCGGTATAATAAGCATTGAAGATGAAAAAACAAACTCAAAGTATCTGTTGAAATCTATAAATTCAATCACATCAGAAGAAAATGAAGGATTGGAATACTTGAAAGATTGTTTTTTAAAGTTATTTGCAAAATTGGAAATTGAGAAAGAAAACAACGAATTTCTAAAATTACACTGGCAGACCTTCTTTGACGGAGCAAAAGCAAGGCTTGCAAAACCTGAATTTAATTTGGCTTCAGACATTGATAGTTTCAAAAGGATGTTTAAACATGAGTCAGGTGTTGTAGTAAACACATGCCACGGGATTAAGGGAGAAGAATTTGATACCGTAATTGCATTTGGGCTTCTACACGGAATACTGCCTAATAAAAATGATGATTCAGATAAAACAGCAAATAAACTATTGTATGTCATATGTTCTCGCGCAAAAAGCGAATTACATTTAATTTCAGAACTAAGAACTAAAAATAGGAGAGGTGATGAATTTTATGAACCAACAAATCAACTTTATGATGTTGAATACGATTATCAGACATGTCCAATAGTATTCCCAGCAAGGTGAGGAAATAGCTTGAAGCCCAGAAATGCGATAACAAGCTAAAAATGAATCATGGTATTCCAAATATAATGTGTGCATCTAACTTTGCTGGTGTAAGTTTATGACTCGCACCAGTACATCAAAAAGAGTTTACAGAGAAATGACTTAAAATGATAAATTGGAAAGTGTTTATGATTCAGTTCTGATAAGGACTTATAAGATATTTTAGTCATTTATCAAGAAGAATAATTTGGAAAAGGTTAAACACATGTATCAGCATGGTAAGGTTAATTTTATCCAGATGTTTGAACAATGGAACACCAATATAATTAATATTCTAATACGCACTATTACAAAAGACACTACTCTTATTTCGCTTGGGATTGTCAACCCACTCTCCCCCTCGTTTGTAACGAGGGGTTGTTGGTTAGGCGTTTGTAACGCAATAAAAGATTTCAGGGCAATAAATTTGTAATTAGAAAAACTAAATTTATGTCATCTGAGAATTACAGAATTGAAAAGCAAAATGGGGTATTTCTTCACGTTTACTGTCACTGACTGATAAGTTGGAATATTAAAGAATGAATCCAGTATGGTCAACTCAGCAGAATTGTCTATCTTTGATACTATCAAATGATACTATCGCAAATCAAAGAGCATGGAACCACCGTATGAAATAACAAGTAAGATTTTAAAACTGACATCCTCTATTTCAGAGAAAATAGGCGAAATCAAATCGGCAAAGCTAATTAAACCACCTACTGAGTTACGAAAACGAAACAGAATAAAATCGATTCAATCATCCCTTGAGATTGAAGGGAATACGCTGACTATTGAGCAAATTACCGATTTGATTGACAACAAAAGAGTTCTCGCTCCTCAAAAAGACATCATTGAAGTAAAGAATGCTATTGAACTATATGCTAAGCTTAACGAATTGAATGCTTATGATTTAGATTCGTTGTGTCGAGCTCACGGGATATTAATGAATACATTAATAGAAAATGCCGGACAATTCCGAAAGACAGCAGTTGGAATAATAAAAGGAAATAACATCACACATGTAGCACCTCCCGGAGATATTGTTTTTGCTCTCATGAAAGATTTATTTGATTATTTAAAAAACGACAAAGAGATACTATTAATAAAAAGTTGCGTATTTCATTATGAATTTGAATTTATTCACCCATTTATTGATGGGAATGGAAGAATGGGACGACTGTGGCAAACAGTAATATTAAAAGATTATTCTCCAGTTTTTGAATACTTACCGATAGAATCAATCATCAAAGAACGTCAGCAAGATTATTATGATGTTCTTGGAAAATCGGATAATCAGGGAAATTCTACAGGATTTATTGAATTTATGCTTGAAATTATCAATATAGCTTTAGAAGATTTATTGAAAACCCAAAACCATACATTAACCAGTACCGATAGGATAAGCATTTTTAAGAATTTTATTGAAAATGAATTATTTACAAGACAAGATTATTTAAGACATAACAAAGAAATCTCGACTGCTACAGCTAGTAGAGATTTAAAAGAAGCTTTTGACAACGACATAATTGAAAAAACAGGAGAAAAACGTTTGACAAAGTATAGATATAAAACCAGACAAAACACACAATATCCCATTGAATGAATGACATACATTTAGTTCCATTTGGCACGGGACTCCCGTATTCACTTTACCTCATAAATGCGAGACAGTGAACACTCCCCATGCTAGGGGCGAGACCAAATGCACATAATCCGGTCGTTAAGGGCAATCCGAAAAATGAAAAATTGATTGACTTACGTAGCTAACGAGCGAGGAAGTTAGCCGTGACTTTTATATATTTGTAGCGCTCTTTGAAAGGCCGATTTTACAACTGTTGCTGTAAAGCACGAGGGCAATCCTGGTTGAGATGTCTGCGATGACTTAAGTGGTGGTTCCTTTACAGGAAACCCCGTTCAGAATATTGATTTTCTTGCCAAAAGCGCATCTCCAAAGAGTTTTTTTTAAAAACTACAAATTATGACAGACGTAGACAAAATTTCAATGGAAATAGTCAATCCTCGAGCAGCAGGAATTGACATTGGAAGTCGCTCACATTGGGTGGCAATTGGACAAGGTCCAAATGATTTTAAAGAATTTGGTGTGTATAATGAAGATTTATTCGCTATTGCACAGTGGCTCAAAGAAAGCGGTATTAAAACCGTGGCAATGGAAAGTACCGGGACGTATTGGCAATCGCTTTATGCGGTGCTTATGGCAGAAGGATTTCAGGTAATTCTGTGTAATGGAAAATTCACCAAGAATATCAAAGGCAAGAAAACGGATATTCAGGATTGTCAGTGGATTCAAAAGTTACATAGCATTGGTTTACTTTCGGGTAGTTTTTTACCGGATGAAGCAACGGAACAACTTCGAACTTTTTGCAGGCACAGAGCTAATTTGCTTGATTCAGCGGCATCGGCTTCCAAGAAAATGCAGAAGTACCTCAGATTGTTGAATCTCAGGTTGGATGTAGTAGTCAATGATATTTGCGGACTGACAGGCATGGCAATTATCAAAGCCATTTGCAATGGAGAAAAGAATCCTGAGCGACTGGCTGATCTTCGTCATCACAATTGCCGAAAATCGAAAGAAGAAATTGCCAAAGCATTGCATTCTAATGGACGACAAGACTATCTTTTTACACTGAAACAAGAGTTGGAAATGTACGAACTGTTTCAAACAAAAATAGCTCTATGTGACATTGAGATTGAAAAAATGCTCAATGAAACCATTGACAATGACGAAAATAAGAAACAGCATTATATTGAAAAAAAAGCGTACAAAAAAATCAACAAAAATACTCCCAAGAATATTGATTTAAACCTGATGGCTTATCAGCATTTTGAAGGTGTAGATTTAATGGCTATTGAAGGAATGAGTTATTCAACGGTGCTTTCGCTAATCAGCGAAGTGGGTGTAGATGGGATAAAGCGTTTTCCAACAGCTAAACATTTTGCCAATTGGCTTCGACTGGCACCCAATAACAAAATTAGTGGTGGAAAAGTGCTTTCGAGTAAAGTTCCTAAAGGAAGTAACAGATTAAAGATTGCCTTGCGAAATGCGGCAAATGCTATTGGAAACCTAAAAGATTCAACACCTTTGAGAGATTTCTTTCAAAGAATCAATTTCAGGAAAGGACGAGTATCAGCAATCAGTGCCACTGCTCGTAAATTGGCAGTAATAATTTGGAATATGGTTGTAAAAAGAGTTCCTTATCAAAACCCAGAAGAATATCTATTTAGGGATCAGAAAAAGAAACTTGGATTACTTAAAAGAATCCAAAAACAAATAACTAAATTTGAACTCGAAAGCACAGACTTCCAATTTGTCAATTGATTAATTATCAATTATGTATTTGGTCGTTAGTCAGAAGAATAAGTGGTTATTGCGCAGACTCTCGTTAGGGGCAATCCGAAAAATGAAAAATTGATTGACTTACGTAGCTAACGAGCGAGGAAGTTAGCCGTGACTTTTATATATTTGTAGCGCTCTTTGAAAGGCCGATTTTACAACTGTTGCTGTAAAGCACGAGGGCAATCCTGGTTGAGATGTCTGCGATGACTTAAGTGGTGGTTCCTTTACAGGAAACCCCGTTCAGAATATTGATTTTCTTGCCAAAAGCGCATCTCCAAAGAGTTTTTTTTAAAAACTACAAATTATGACAGACGTAGACAAAATTTCAATGGAAATAGTCAATCCTCGAGCAGCAGGAATTGACATTGGAAGTCGCTCACATTGGGTGGCAATTGGACAAGGTCCAAATGATTTTAAAGAATTTGGTGTGTATAATGAAGATTTATTCGCTATTGCACAGTGGCTCAAAGAAAGCGGTATTAAAACCGTGGCAATGGAAAGTACCGGGACGTATTGGCAATCGCTTTATGCGGTGCTTATGGCAGAAGGATTTCAGGTAATTCTGTGTAATGGAAAATTCACCAAGAATATCAAAGGCAAGAAAACGGATATTCAGGATTGTCAGTGGATTCAAAAGTTACATAGCATTGGTTTACTTTCGGGTAGTTTTTTACCGGATGAAGCAACGGAACAACTTCGAACTTTTTGCAGGCACAGAGCTAATTTGCTTGATTCAGCGGCATCGGCTTCCAAGAAAATGCAGAAGTACCTCAGATTGTTGAATCTCAGGTTGGATGTAGTAGTCAATGATATTTGCGGACTGACAGGCATGGCAATTATCAAAGCCATTTGCAATGGAGAAAAGAATCCTGAGCGACTGGCTGATCTTCGTCATCACAATTGCCGAAAATCGAAAGAAGAAATTGCCAAAGCATTGCATTCTAATGGACGACAAGACTATCTTTTTACACTGAAACAAGAGTTGGAAATGTACGAACTGTTTCAAACAAAAATAGCTCTATGTGACATTGAGATTGAAAAAATGCTCAATGAAACCATTGACAATGACGAAAATAAGAAACAGCATTATATTGAAAAAAAAGCGTACAAAAAAATCAACAAAAATACTCCCAAGAATATTGATTTAAACCTGATGGCTTATCAGCATTTTGAAGGTGTAGATTTAATGGCTATTGAAGGAATGAGTTATTCAACGGTGCTTTCGCTAATCAGCGAAGTGGGTGTAGATGGGATAAAGCGTTTTCCAACAGCTAAACATTTTGCCAATTGGCTTCGACTGGCACCCAATAACAAAATTAGTGGTGGAAAAGTGCTTTCGAGTAAAGTTCCTAAAGGAAGTAACAGATTAAAGATTGCCTTGCGAAATGCGGCAAATGCTATTGGAAACCTAAAAGATTCAACACCTTTGAGAGATTTCTTTCAAAGAATCAATTTCAGGAAAGGACGAGTATCAGCAATCAGTGCCACTGCTCGTAAATTGGCAGTAATAATTTGGAATATGGTTGTAAAAAGAGTTCCTTATCAAAACCCAGAAGAATATCTATTTAGGGATCAGAAAAAGAAACTTGGATTACTTAAAAGAATCCAAAAACAAATAACTAAATTTGAACTCGAAAGCACAGACTTCCAATTTGTCAATTGATTAATTATCAATTATGTATTTGGTCGTTAGTCAGAAGGTAAAAAAATGACAGATGCAGAGAATAAATACTAAATTTAGTATTGAATGGATTTAACGGGAAACTAAACACGACTAAATGGGTGAAAACAGGAAAATATATTGCAAGATACGGCATTACGAGATATTCAGAATCTGATTGAAAAAGGGATACTTGTGAAAAGCGGCATATAAATTGGCTTATCGGGATGGCTTATTCTTCTCAGAGCCTTATTCTCAATGGGTATTGCCCATTGATTCTGATTGCACAATGCTGTTTTAAGACTAATTATATCCCTAATATTTGAAATTAATCCTTTATACAACGAACGGATAAGCCTTTCCATTTATGCTTGTTATATCTGTCCACAGTACTGGATTCACTCTTCATCAAAAAACTCAGGGCTGTGGTATCCGACTCAAGCGTAGAACTCCACAAGACACCGGTTGAATCTTTTGAACTGAAAGAATGAACATAGTTTTCGCGCAAGCCACCCGGTACAGCAGCAAAACCGGAACTATTGTTTGTCAACGGATCAAAACCAACAGCACCGGTAGCAACCGACCTTACCCAATAGGTGGTGGAAGCTAAAATCTTGGCTAGAGATCCTGAGGTGTATAAATAACCGGTAACGTTATTTTCAAGGGTCATCCAATCGGCTTCGGAAGGAATATGCCAACCGGAAGGGGCTAATTTGTTTGTATTAACTGCATACCAATTGTACAAGGCACCATAGATCTGTTTATTTGCGGTGGAATCATTCTTATACCAACAATAACCCGGAGTTTTCAGGTTCTTCCAGGCAGCACTATCAGCAACCATAGGAATTGCCGTTTTATCGTTGTAATGAGTGGTTTTTAGATTCTCTATCATCCATGTCTGCGTGCCGATTTTCACGGTATGATACACATTGCCATCAATATCATTCACCGTGCCACCATATACAGGGGCATTAACCGTAGTTGTAGCACATCCGGTTACAAATGCAACGGACAGAACAACAAACACCCAATTTAAATTTCTGAACTTTCCGGATATTCTCAAAATATATAATTTTAATCGTATTGTATTCCTGATTTTAATATCTTCTGCGAAATTAGATTATTATATTGATTTGACAGAATTTATTATTATTTTTTATAGCTACGCATGCCCATCTTTCAGCGACATAACGGAAGGAGAATGAATTACACTTTACATTAAATCAATCCATAAATTCCCCAAAAACAACTTTGCCCGAACCCTGATAATTGTTTTATATTTATCTGCCGACAACCATACACTTACAGCATCCTTACCATCAAACACATGATTTTTAGGAACTATCGGCCTTACTTTATAACACAGGATATTACCATGAACAGTCTTAAGCGTTTCGATCCCCTGATAAATAACATTGATTTTATAGCCCTCATCTTCATAAAAACCATTGATAACAAATTGTTCCCCTTTCGTATATTTCGACAAATCAACCAACCGAAAGAACATAAAACCGGCAACGACATCACGTATATTTTCGGAAGTATCATAAACCTTCTTCAAAACAAACGACTTTGATTTTTTGTTGTAGACTTTCACTTCAGCCTTTCTGTTCGCAGCATCAAAATGAATCTGTTCATCCAATTCATAATGCCCCTCACGTATGGTTCGCGATGATTTATGGGTGGTTATCGTAGCCGTGTCAATATACGATACCCACTTATCATGTAAGTAGAATAATTTTGCCATTCCGTTGGTCTGTCCAGCAATATCAACTTTGTAGCAGACAGTGGATCCTACTTTATGGAGATTCGTGTCAATTCGGGTACTTGCGCTGCCAATAGTCAAAAAGCCCCATGTTGCTTTGTAGTTTAAGGTCTCACCAACAAAAACACTTTTGTTATCTATTTTCAATTTTGTTTCTGCAAGTCCTAAAACCGGAATTGCAATAAACGCCCAAATCATTAACTGTTGAAAAATACCCATACTTCCAAATCAACGTAAATAAATAATAAGCAATGACAGAATGCCCATAAACAAGAATTGCAAAAAAAAGAGGAAAAGACAGGTTCGCGTTGATCTATATTATTGATAGTTTCACGTTCGGTGAGGCTATCAATAATAGAAGCGAGACCACCCAATCCCAACCAGTTTATTTAATTGCTACAAAACTACCTATTTTTTTTTAGAATTGAAGATTGCTACTCATAACTTTTGACACGATACCCATATTTGGAAGCTTTATCGGTGACCCGACGAAAAGAGTACTGTGATTCAGCATTATTTTTCGATTATCCGGAATCAACGCTTTACAATTCAAAATAGAAAGATAAAAAGTCCTACATTAATTTAAAACCAGGTAATAAGCTTTGATAAATGTTCATTAAACTATTGCGGAGGCCAGCAGTCAAACTTATGATTTGATTACAGATTTGAGAAATCAGCATATTGGAAGACGACAAGATTAGAATACAGTGATAAGTCTTTTATTTATAGACAGCAACTGGGAAACTATTATTGATTAATTTTTGTGGATGGACTTCGGAAACTTCAACCATAAGATTGATTTATCTACTTGATATTCGAATTAAAAGACCGGACAAAATAACCAAAAACAAAACACGAAAAGCTATGTTCCTGGACGTATTTTTTGAAGAAGCTGCCGTACAGTATACGGAAGCCATCGCTATTGAGCAGGGTAAGACACTCTTTACATACAAGCAGACAGACCGGACTGCCAACAAGCTGGCTCAATATCTGAGAACAAAAGGGATTGTTCCCGAAGATAAAGTAGTGATATTACTTCCCCGTTGCGCGTTCGTACCCATTGCTATGCTGGGCATATTGAAAGCGGGAGCAGCCTATATACCCCTTGATCCGGAAATCCCGGCCGACAGGGTAAATTACATTATGGAGGACTCGGGAGCCAAAATGATTATTACGTCCGATAGCATACTCCAACGCATAGGTTCGCAATTAGATCCGCATCCCGTTTTTAATATCGACCGGCAACTTGGAGAGACAGACGGCTTTCCGGATGTTAAGCCGTATATAGGTAGCCGGACCGGGAACGACCTGTGCTATATAATCTATACTTCGGGAACCACCGGAAAGCCTAAAGGAGTACTGCTTGAACACCGGAATGTAGTCAATTACATTCGGGGAGCACAGCAGATTTATCCAATCAACAACACATACCGGGCGTTACAGGGATTCTCCGTTTCCTTTGACGCATCGGTGGAAGAAATATGGGTACCGCTTTCGGTAGGTGCTACCCTGGTGATTGGCACCTTTGATATTATGCGATCGGGCGACAGGTTTTCTTCCCTGTTGAATGAGCTCCGTATAAGCTTTTTGTCATGTACTCCGACCCTGCTTTCAATGGTGAAAGAAGATATTCCCGGATTAAAAATACTAATCTTCGGTGGTGAAGTTTGCACTGCCGATACCGCCAACCGGTGGTGCAAGGAAGGTCGGTTGGTATATAACACTTATGGACCGACCGAAGCAACTGTCATTGCCACTTACCAGATTCTGAAAGCCAATATGCCTGTTACCATTGGAGTTCCGTTAACGGGCTATGAGGTCTTGATTGTAAATGAGCAATTATCCCCGGTGGGTGAAGGAGAAGAAGGAGAGATCCTGATTGGCGGCAACAGTGTGGCTCGCGGGTACCTGAACAGGGAAGAACTGACGGCACAGAAATTTATCGAAACTAACCGTTACACAGGCAATTTGAAGCGTTATTACCGTACAGGTGATCTGGCAAAACAAGCTCCAAACGGAGAAATCATTTTTTTAGGCAGAGCGGATGCCCAGGTAAAGGTACGTGGTTTCAGAGTAGAATTGTCGGAAATAGAGTGGTTACTGATGCAATGTCAGGGAGTGCAGGCAGCTGCAGTATCCCTTGACGTCAATTCACAGCAACTGGCGGCCTATGTCGTGCAAAAAGAGCATGAAAAAATGATCCGGGACGGAATTGCCAGTCTGCTGCGATTGAAACTTCCTTACTATATGATTCCTTCTACGCTGGATACTATTGAATCGTTACCTATGACTTCGAGCCAGAAAATTGACAGGCAGAAATTACCTACCCCGAAAACACCGCTTACATTCTCCGGTCAGAAGAAAATAATCCCGCCATCTACGGTATTGGAACAGGAAATGGTACGAATTATAGCTAAAAATATACAACGGACTGACATATCAATGGACGATAACTTTTTTGATGAGCTTGGCGGTCATTCGTTATTGGCAGCTCTGGTGGTATCGGAGATGAGGGAACAACGTATGTTCGAAAACATGTCAGTAGTTGATGTATATAAATTTCCTATACTTTCGGATCTTGCGCGTGAACTGAAAAAGAAACAGCCCACAAAAAAGTCTGAACCTAAAAAGGAACGTGACATTCACAACCCTTCCAGACTAAGCTATTATACCTGTTCCTTGTTTCAGGGAATATCTATGTTCTTCCTTATACTACTTTTCGGGATGGAATGGTTAGGACCGTTCTTTGTGTATTCGTATTATTATCAGGCTGAACTGGGAGTAATGGACTCATTGGCTTTAATGCTTTTAATGTATTTTGCCTTACTACCCGCACTTACGTTATTTGCCGCAGGATTTAAATGGGTAATTATCGGACGGATAAAGCCCGGGAAATACAAACTCTGGGGTAGCTACTATTTCAGATTCTGGATCGTGGATAAAGTGATTAATATTTGTCCGGTCATCTATTTTACAGGCACCAACCTGATGAATATTTTTCTACGAATGTTAGGAGCTAAGATTGGCAAAAACGCGTATATCAACACATCTGCTATTTCAGTTTTTGACTTATTGACAGTGGGCGAGAACGTCAGCATCTGTACCGATTCACATCTGCGCGGTTATACGATTGCTGACGGATACCTTCATATCGGTTCGATAGAGATAGAAGATGATGCATTCATAGGTACCCGCTGTTGTCTGTCACACAATAGTAAAATGGAGAAGAACTCCTCTATAGAAGACCTGACACTGATCCCCGAAGGATGCACTATTCCGCAAAATGAAAACTGGGGTGGATCGCCGGCTGTAAAAATAAGTAACAATCTTGCACAGGAAAGGCACAAACTCTGGTCGTTACGTAATACACTGTTATTCCTGCTTAGCATTTTTCTGATTCCCCTTATCACTATGGTAGCTTATTTTCCGGGAATGATGTTAATCACACATTTGGATTTTTCAAGTAAAGGGTATCATTTTCTCTGGCTGACCATTGGAGTAGGTGTTTCGTTCGTGGTATTGTTGACGGTGATTATTACAATTTTAAAATGGCTGTTGCTCGGGAATATCAAAGAAGGAAAATATCCTATCGACAGTACTTTCTATTATAAAAAGTGGTTCTTCGACCAACTTATGAAATTGAGCATTCAGGTGATAGGAACACTTTACACAACCCTTTACCTGCAACTATGGTTCAAAATGCTGGGTGTAAAAATGGGGAAAAGGGTGGAAATATCAACCGTAGAGTTTATTTCTCCCGACTTACTGGTAACAGGTGACGAATGTTTTCTGGCAGATTCGGTATCTATCGGAGCATCTCATGTCCGTAACGGGTATATCTCTATTGCAAAAACACATATCGGCAACCGAACCTTTATCGGCAACAGTGCGGTAATAAGTCCCGATACAAGGTTGGGAAATGATGTGCTGGTAGGAGTACTTTCAAAAATGGACTCAAAAAATCTTCCCGCAAAAGATGGTACTTCCTGGTTTGGCTCGCCCGCCGTTTATTTACCAAAACGTGATATTAACCATGATTTCTCTGCTGAACGTACTTACAAACCCACAAAGAAATTGTTTATTCTACGCTATTGTATCGAGTTCTTCAGGGTTACACTTCCCACTACATTCTTTATCCTGTTAGCATCACTGATTACGAATACTGTTTCGTACTTACAGGTAGAAAGAGACTTATGGGAACTTTTCCTGGTTTTTCCATTTATATATATGGCGGTATCTGTATTAGCCGTTATGATAACAGCTTTGTTCAAATGGGTCATTATCGGGAAATATAAACCATCTAAAAAACCTCTCTGGAGCAACTATGTATGGCGAAGCGAATTGATAACGGGAATCTACGAAAACTTTTTAGTGCTGTTTTTCCTGAACATCCTCACAGGTACACCGTTTATAAAATATCCGTTACGGTTACTGGGCTGCAAGATAGGAAAGAAAGTTTGTTTGTATACCACACAAATTACAGAGTTTGATTTGATAAAGATAGACGATTACTCGGCTTTAAACGATAACTGTACTCTCCAGACACACCTGTTCGAAGACCGCGTTATGAAAATGTCATTTGTCAATATCGGCAAACAATGCAGCATAGGCGGCATGGCTGTCGTACTGTATGACTCCATCATGGAAGATAATTCAACACTTGAACCGTTATCGGTACTAATGAAAAGTGAAACATTACCGGCAAATACATGCTTTGTTGGAGCACCTGCTAAAATGATATAGAAAAAATACTTTTTTATAATATAATAGTTCAACTTACTTTTTAGTAAAACGAAGTAACTATAATCTTATACATCAGGTTTCTATAATCACATTTTATTGTAGAATAATAAGTGATAGGTTTTTTCTATATCTTTGCAGTGATATATAAATACCACAGAAAACAGATAAAAATAGCTCCATGAATGTAGAAGAATTACGTGAGTATTGCCTGAGCTTAAAAGGAAGCACAGAATGTCTACCTTTTGACGATGTTACGTTGGTGCTTAAAGTTCAGGGTAAGATGTTTGCACTTATTCCTTTAGATAAAAATGATATCAGCATTACACTTAAGTGTGATCCAGAACTTGCAATTACGTTACGTGAAGAATACGAATCGGTTATAATACCTGCATATCATTTCAATAAAAAACACTGGAATACAGTATATATTAATGATCGGCTTACACGGAAACTTGTTTGTGAATGGATTAATCACTCTTATAATTTGGTAGTTGCAAAATTACCGAAATCTCTTCGTGCAGAACTGAGCTAACTATCACTCGATTTTTCAATACTAACAAGCTATCTCCCTTTTCACCCGGTTATTCATTGGTTATAGGGAGTTTTTACCGTTTTGAAGAGTTATACCATCTGCAATTATAATATAGTCCAAGATAACGGGTATACAGTAAGCATCCCAAATATACCGTATTTCATATAGCATAAAATAGGCAGACCTTTGCCTAAAAAAAGTTATGTTCAGTTTGAATGAAGGCAATCGTTATGTAGTTTGTTTGAATGGCGTAGATTTACGCAAAGGATTAGATGGTTTATGCGGACTTATC
>Ga0302204_1000130_pt1 | contig 26551 bp, 18 predicted proteins | sample II_Fen_E1_2_FD_194578 | JGI IMG/M metagenome (GOLD analysis project Ga0302204, IMG submission 194578) | Peat permafrost microbial communities from Stordalen Mire near Abisko, Sweden - II_Fen_E1_1 | ecosystem: Environmental > Terrestrial > Soil > Wetlands > Permafrost | place: Sweden: Abisko...
ACTAAAAAAGTTTTTTTGATTTCAGCTTTATTCTGGCAACTCAGGAATTCTTTCATCTCTTTATAATCCCCGTGACCGGAAAAGGCTTCTATCTTGGCAATTGTAGCATTTACGTCGTGCATCTCTCCGAAAATAGAAATATACTTTAATCCCGGTTCCTGGATACGTGCTCCCAGTGAACTTGGTGTACAATAGCCCACAATCAGAATGGTGTTTCTCCAGTTAGATACATTGTTGGCAACATGATGCTTTATCCGGCCGGCTTCCAACATACCCGATGATGAAATGATAATGCAGGGGTTGTGAAAATCGTTCAGGGCTTTTGACTCATCAACATTTTTGATATAATGCAGGGAATTAAATCCAAACGGATCGGGATCTGTTTTTAGTACCTGCTTCACATCTTCATTCATACATTCAGGATGGAGCCTGAATATATCAGTTGCATTAACCGATAACGGACTGTCCACAAAGACATCTATCTTAGGCAACCGGCCATCATTGTATAAATTATTCAGTACAAAAACAATTTCCTGGGTACGTCCGATAGAAAAAGAAGGGATAATCAGTTTTCCGGCTTTGGTGACACAGGTATCCAATACAATTTTCAATAAATCATCTTCTGTATCTTTATCTGCCGGATGCAACCGGTCGCCGTATGTCGATTCGGTAATCAGGTAATCGCATTGAGGAAAAGCAGTTGGCGGGTTAATGATTCGGTTATGCGGACGTCCAATATCACCGGTATAGGCGAGGTGTACTTTTTTACCGTTCTCCAGTAATTCCAGGTTTACCACTGCACTACCCAGCATGTGTCCTGTATTGGTGAATTTTACATTGATCTTATCGTTTATATAAAATCTGCGGTCGAATTCTACGCTGATAAAGAGTTCCATACATTTTTCAGTATCGATCTCATCATAGATCGGTTCTACCGGTTTAAGACCTTGTTTCTCACGCTTCTTATTGAACCATTTGTTATCCAGTTCCTGAATATGGCCGCTATCCGCCAACATAATGGCACACAGGTCACGTGTGGCACTGGTACAAATCACCGAACCCCTGAACCCAAGTTTATAGATATACGGTATCAGCCCCGAATGATCGATATGGGCATGGCTCAATATCAGATAGTCAATGGTAGCCGGATCGAACATCAGGTTTCGGTTCATGCTGTCGGTTTCAAGACCTTTTCCCTGAAACATACCACAATCGAGCAGAATACGTTTTCCTTCGTTTGTGGTAATGAGATGTTTGCTTCCGGTTACTTCGCGGGCGGCTCCTATAAATTTGATTTTCATGATACAATGATTAAGATATTTACTATTTATTCATTTACTATTTACTATTTAAGAAAATTAAGATATTTACTATTTATTCATCCGTCAAAAGCCGGACAAGTTTTACAATTTTCTCCTTGAATTCTCATTTAATTAAAAAAGAGTTTCACAGTCCGGAATGAATATAATCATCCTTTCCATTCCTTAAATAGTAAATTGTAAATGAATAAATAGTAAATGAATTGGGTTTCCAAAACTACACATTCAATTTCACAATTCCAATTATTCCGTTAAATATTTATCCACTATCACAACCAGATTCTAGTTTTGCATAATTTTCCAATATTATTGTATCTTTATACGCTCAAACGACTTACCATTCTACTTATTCGTGTAATTTGAATGTAAATAATCCTAATTTTGCCATCTCTGCATTGCAAAATGGAAATAAAGTATTAATTTTGTATACTAATAAATGCATATGGAGGCGTTTTACAAAACACATACTTATTTAGTTGAACATGTACAGTCACCTGTCAGGCGAATGTTGATGGACGAAATTGACTGGTCACACCGGTTGATTGGAATAAAAGGTAGTCGTGGTGTTGGTAAAACAACTTTTTTACTTCAGTATGCTAAAGAACATTTCGGTACCGACCGGAGTTGTTTGTATGTAAACTTCAATAATCTTTACTTCACCGAACATACCCTGGTTGAATTTGCTGCCGAGTTTTGCGCTCAGGGTGGCACAACGCTGTTGCTTGATCAAACTTTTAAATACGAAAACTGGTCGAAAGAACTGCGTGAATGTTATGACACCTTCCCCGGACTGCACATTGTTTTTTCAGGGTCGTCGGTCATGAGATTGATAGAAGAAAATGTCGACCTGCAGGATGTTGTTGCTTCCTATAATTTACGGGGGTTTTCATTCCGTGAATTTTTAAATTTAGAAGCCGGCACTGCTTTTCCATCCTATTCGCTGGATGACATTATCAACCATCACGAAGAAATTGCAAAGGCAATTTGTTCAACTGTTCACCCGCATGATTTTTTTCAGGATTATCTGCATCACGGGTATTATCCGTTCTTTCTGGAGGACCGTAATTTCTCGGAGACCCTCATTAAGACAATGAACATGATGCTGGAAGTGGACATCCTGCTTATCAAGCAAATTGAACTGAAATATCTTTCTAAAATCCGCAGGTTGCTTTTTTTAATTATGAACAATGCTCCTGCTGCCCCCAATGTCAGTCAACTGAGTAATGAGATTGGCGTATCCCGGGCAACGGTGATGAACTATATTAAGTACCTGAAAGATGCTCGCCTGTTGAACATGCTGTATGCCGATGGGGATGAATATCCAAAAAAGCCGAATCTGGTGTATGTACATAATACAAATCTGATGTACACCATCAATTCAGGAAATGTGGATAAGTTGGCTGAACAAAAAACTTTCTTTTATAATGCCCTGCACGCCTTTCATAAAGTGAATGTATGCAAGTATCATTTGGACTTTTGTATTGATCAGCAATATCATTTTAAATGTGAGAATAAGCCTGAAACAGGGAAACACTATTCAAAAGTAATCTATGCAGCCGATAATATCGAAATAGGGAATAAAAATGTAATTCCTTTGTGGTTGTTTGGGTTTTTGTATTGAGAGAAGAACCCCCGACCCATAAAGGGGAGGAAGAAAAGAGAATAAAAGAAAGAACCCCCAACCCCTAAAGGGGGGTAAGAAAAGAAAGAAAGGGTGTCCTGGTTGAAGAACCGGATAATAGAAACAATTACTAAGATGAAACAAACTTAGTTCCCCTTTAGGGGCTAGGGGTTCTCTCTATTCCCCTTTAGGGGCTTAGGGTTCCTCTCTTATCCCCCTTTAGGGGTTAGGGGTAATTAGAATAAAAAAAATCAATTATAAATTAATTATTAACAAAATGGCTAAATCTAAAAAATTTTTAACCTGTGATGGTAACCAGGCTGCTGCACATATCTCGTATATGTTCACCGAAGTAGCTGCTATTTATCCAATCACACCATCCACTACAATGGCAGAGTATGTAGATGAATGGGCTTCAACAGGTCGTAAAAACATTTTCGGAGAAAAAGTACAAGTTCAGGAAATGCAATCGGAAGCCGGTGCAGCTGCAGCGATGCACGGTGCACTTCAGGCTGGTGCATTGACTTCAACGTATACAGCTTCGCAGGGTTTGTTGCTTATGATTCCGAATATGTATAAGGTAGCCGGAGAGTTACTCCCCGGTGTTTATCACGTATCGGCTCGTGCATTGGCCTCTCACGCACTTTCTATCTTTGGTGATCACCAGGATGTAATGGCAGTACGTCAGGTTGGTTGTGCAATGTTTGCTACCGGATCGGTACAGGAAGTTATGGATATGTCGGCTGTTGCTCATTTGGCATCTATCAAAACCCGTGTTCCTTTTGTACACTTCTTCGATGGTTTCCGTACCTCACACGAAATTCAAAAAATAGAACAAATTGATCAGGAAGATCTTTTCCCATTGCTTGATCAGGTAGCCTTAAAAGCTTTCCGTGACCGTGCATTGAGTACCGAGCATCCTGTTGCCCGTGGTACTGCTCAAAATCCTGATATATATTTCCAGGCTCGTGAAGCCAGCAACCCATTCTACGATGCAATTCCTGATGTAGTTGAAGACTATTTGAATAAACTGGCTGTCATAACCGGTCGCCCTCATGGTCTATTCGATTATTACGGAGCTCCTGATGCTGATCGTGTTGTTATTGCCATGGGTTCTTCTACCGAAGCTATCAAAGAAGGTATCGATTACCTGATTGCTAAAGGCGAAAAAATCGGATTGGTATCTGTTCACTTATATCGTCCGTTCTCTGCGAAACATTTCTTATCGGTATTGCCTAAGACTGCAAAACGTATTTGCGTGTTGGATCGTACCAAAGAACCGGGTGCAGGTGGCGAACCATTGTATCTGGATGTAAAAGATGTATTGTACGGAACTCCAAATCAACCATTGGTTGTAGGCGGACGTTACGGTCTGTCGTCGAAAGACTTCACTCCTGCTCAGGTGCTTGCTGTGTATGAAAACTTAGCTTTACCGGAACCCCGCAATCACTTTACCGTAGGTATTGTTGATGATGTTACCTTTACTTCTCTTCCATTAAAAGAAGAAATTGCTTTGGGTGGTGCCGGAACTATTGAAGCTAAATTTTATGGTTTAGGTGCTGATGGTACTGTAGGTGCTAACAAAAACTCGATAAAAATTATTGGTGATAACACCGACAAGTATTGTCAGGCTTATTTTGCTTATGATTCTAAAAAATCAGGCGGATTTACCTGTTCGCACTTACGTTTTGGTGCAACTCCTATCCGTTCTACTTATTTGGTAACAACTCCCGATTTCGTGGCTTGTCACGTACAGGCTTACCTGAAGTTGTATGATGTGACCAAAGGGTTGAAGAAAAACGGAACTTTCCTGTTGAATACCATTTGGAATAAAGAGGAAGTGCTGAGCAATTTACCTGTTAAGGTGAAAAAATACCTGGCGATTAATAAAATCAACCTGTATATCATTGATGCTTCAAGCATTGCTCAGGAAATTGGTCTTGGTAATCGTACCAATACGATTCTTCAGTCGGCATTTTTCAAAATAACCAATGTCGTACCTTACGAACTGGCTGTTGAGAAAATGAAATATGCGATCAACAAATCGTATGGCAAAAAAGGTGAAAGCATTGTAAACAAAAACTACGCAGCTGTTGATCGTGGTGGTGAATACTCTAAAGTGGAAATTCCTGCTGAATGGGCTACCCTGGTTGACGAAAATGAAGCTAAAACCGATATCGTACCTACCTTTATCAGGGATGTCGTTCGTCCGATCAATGCACAGGCCGGTGATGATCTTCCTGTATCAGCTTTCAAAGGACGTGAAGACGGAACCTGGGAACAAGGAACTTCTAAATACGAAAAACGTGGTGTTGCATCGCATGTACCGGTTTGGAATTCTTCAAACTGTATTCAGTGTAACCAGTGTGCTTATGTTTGCCCTCACGCTGCTATCCGTCCGTTTGTACTGGACGAAGCCGAACAGGCAAAAGCTCCTTTCAAAGATACGTTGAAAGCCAATGGTAAAGCATTTGCAGGCATGGCATTCCGTATTCAGGTTGATGTACTCGACTGTATGGGTTGTAATAACTGTGTGGATGTTTGTCCGGGTAATAAAGGCGAAAAAGCTTTGTCACTGGTTCATATCGAATCACAATATCCAAATCAGGATAACTGGGATTTCTGTTCTACAGAAGTGAAAACCAAACAAAACCTGATCGATGTAAAGGCTAACGTGAAAAACTCACAATTGGCTACTCCATTGTTCGAGTTCTCGGGTGCTTGTGCCGGTTGTGGTGAAACTCCCTATGTAAAACTGGTAACACAGCTGTTCGGTGAACGTCAAATGGTGGCGAATGCTACCGGTTGTAGTTCAATCTATTCAAACTCTGCTCCTTCTACTCCATATACTACCAATGACGAAGGTCACGGTCCTGCATGGGCGAACTCGTTGTTCGAAGACAATGCTGAATTCGGCTTGGGTATGGTGTTTGCTACCGATAACATGCGCGAACGCCTGGTTCGTTTGTTTAACGAAGCTCAATCGGATGATTCTATCTCTGCCGAATTGAAAGGCTTGTTTACAGAATGGATCGATAATCGTGAAGTAACTGATAAAACTATTGAACTGGAAGCTAAAATTACCCCATTGGTAAAAGCATCTGACAGTGCACTGGCAAAACAGATTGTTGAGCTGACTCAATATATCATCAAAAAATCACAATGGATTATTGGTGGTGACGGATGGGCATATGATATTGGTTTTGGTGGTCTGGATCACGTTATGGCTTCGGGCAAAAACGTAAATATCCTGGTACTGGATACTGAAATCTATTCGAATACAGGTGGACAAGCTTCTAAATCAACTCCAATTGGTGCTGTTGCTAAATTTGCCGCTGCCGGTAAACGGGTTCGTAAAAAAGACCTTGGTATGATGGCTGCTACTTACGGGTATGTATACGTTGCTCAGATTGCCATGGGTGCCAATCAGGCTCAGACAATCAAAGCCCTGCGTGAAGCGGAAGCTTTTGATGGCCCATCGATTGTTATTGCTTATTCTCCTTGTATCAGCCACGGCTTACTTGCCGGAATGGGCAAAGCACAGGATGAACAAAAACGTGCCGTTGAATGTGGTTACTGGCATTTGTATCGTTTCAATCCTGAATTGGAAGCTGAAGGAAAGAACCCAATGATTCTTGATTCAAAAGAACCAGTATGGGATAAATTCCAGGACTTCCTCAAAGGTGAAGTACGCTACACTTCGTTGATGAAACAATTTCCTGCAGAAGCTCAGGAACTATTCGTTGCTGCCCAGACCAATGCCAAATGGCGTTATGATGGCTACAAACGGATGGCGGATCGTGTGTTCGAAGTCAATTTGTAATTTTCAAATCCGTTAGCTAACGGAATGGAAAATTAATTACTATAAAAAGACTGCTCAGAAATGAGTGGTCTTTTTTTTTTGCTAAATTTTCAATGGAATAAATTCTATGGCTATGATATTGCAAATTTCCACGGAATAAATTCCATATTACAATATCGTTCGTTTTATTTCCATGGAATAAATTCCATATTACAATATCGTTCGTTTTAATTACCACGGAATAAATTCCATATTACAATATCGGTCGTTTTAATTACCACGGAATAAATTCCATATTACAATATCGGTCGATCCTACGGATCTTATTAATACAGGAAGCCAATGCCGTAGGCATGACCGATATTGTTGCGCAGGGTTTTAACCCTGGGTGATGGAAAAACATTGCAGCGCAGGGTTTTAACCCTGGAAGATGAAAAACATTGCAGCGCAGAGTTTTACCCTGGGAGATGAAAATCATTGCAGCACAGTGTTTTAACCCTGGAATTTAAAGGGAAATCATTTAAACCCTGGAAATTTAAAAAGATCTTTGTAGTGCGGGGTTTTAATCCTTTAAATTAATTATGTCGTTGTTTGACAGGGTTATAACTCTTAAAACTTAAAACTACAAACTTCTCAAACTCTTCAAACGCGAAACACGGAACGCGAAACGCAAAACACGGAACGCTGAACGCGAAACGCGAAACGTTCCTACCCTACCCTCACGATTTTCCCCGTTCCGGCATATTTCACCCCCGAGATGATATTCCCGGACCCTGATTTTCCGAACTCAATGCCAACACACAGAAGCAGGGTCACTTCGTCGGGTATCGGGTATTCCTCACGCGGACACTCCAGGGTAATGTTCATAGCCGGTTGCATGCCCAGGGTGGGCATCCATGCCGATTCGAAAACACCGTGATCAGGATCGTAACATCCTTCAAAAGGAAATTCGTAATTTTTACCACCTTCGGGAATCAACGTATCGGACACTCCGCACAGGCTTGTCACGATCCGGTAATAAGGCAGTTTCCGGAAATTGTAGAGATACATATCCGCATTCATCTCCGGAATATGAATCTCTGCTTTCACCGACTGCCTGTCCAGTGAAGTCTCATAGGGTACACGAAGAACACTTTCGAGGACCTGCTTTTTGCTGAACGGAAAGCCCAAAATCATGCTTTTGTGTTCCGACAGGCGGATCGCCCGTTTGCCCTGCTCATTTTCGGTGTCCAACTTCTGTACTTCCTTGCAGATGGCATTTAGCGCCCCTGTAACGGAATAATCTTCCAACCGGTTCATTACCTTGAATGACCAGCGGATCTGGCTTCCCATCAGGGTACAGCCGGCCCATTCGTTGTTGTTCTGCCTTAATACCTGAAATTGAGGCAATGTTTTAATCTGTTCTTTGGTCGGACCACCTTTCGTACGCACAACAAGCTTATCGGTGCCATGCATCCGGTACATGCTTACATTTGCCATTGAACCTTCAATTTGTAAAATGTTTTTTGAAAATGCCATAGTCGTAAAATTTAATGATTGGTTAAACAATAGGTTTTGATATTAAAGGCAAGTGATACGTCCTGATAGCGTTAGGTATGGTTCACTTCCCATTTTAAATACAAATATAATACATTTAAATTTATATATTGTTTATATTTTAGATAATTTAACTTATTAATGATAAGAGATATCTGAGAGATATCCATAAGTAAAACAAGAGTAAACTAAGAAAATACATAAAACGGGAAGTGGAGGTAAACTAACCAAAGAGAGGATGTTTTGTAAGATTATTTTGTATACATGTTTTTAAATTCAACGGACAAATGAATCTGAAGTCCTAAATAGTAAGTCACTACTCTATTTCTTTTTTGTCTTTGATTTTTATTCTTTATAAAAGTGAAAATTAAGTATATTTGCAACAGATTTATTGGAATTCAAGAATGATACATTTATTAAAATAAAATACTGGAATTCTCACATTTATTTTATTGCCGACCCCAAAATACATTAAAACGCAGTATTTGAATAATTCCAGGGAGTAAATTAAATCAGATAAAGCACTTTTAATCCTTCAAGTGGGGGTTAGTTTCACTACTCAAAACATATCATTTAATACTTTTAATTACTTAAAATATAAACAGGTACGTTATTCAAAATATTATTTCTAACAATAAGAATTATCTTAAAAAGCAAAATAGAATAAAGGAAATATGACAGAGTTACTCAAATTCATAAACCGGATACAGGAAATAGACGAAAAAACAGAAGAAGCTATTAAATTTTACTTTGAGAAAGAACATTATAAGAAAAATGAATACATTCTCAAAGAAAATAAAATATGCACGAAAATTAGTTTTATTGAATCAGGACTTGTTCGAAGATTCTATTTAGAAGATGGAGAGGAAGTTACAAAATGGATTTACTATGATAATCAATGGATTGGGTCTATGTCAAGTTTCTACAGACAAGAACCTTCATTTGAATTCATACAGGCAAGCGAAGATACAACGGTATATTCCTTATCCTATGCGCATGAACAAGCGCTCCTTGAATATCCACTTTTTTTTAAATTTTATGCTCTATTTCTTCGACAATCATTAGCAGCATTTTATGAGTTTCATTTTGTATTTACTTCAATGACAGCACAAAAAAAATACAGTTACTTAATTGAGAAATTTCCATTAATAATTCAGAAAGCGAAACAAAAACATGTAGCCTCATTATTAAACGTTAGTCCGGAAACATTAAGTCGAATAAGAGCTGAAATTTATTGACATTATATCAAGCAAAATAATTTTCATTACAAGTACATTTGCACCTTAAAATAAAGCAGAACCATGATTTTAAGCAATGCAAAAGTGAGTAATAGATGTCATATAGGTGAAAATGTTCGTATTGGAAATTTTACCACAGTGGAAGATGATGTAATTATAGGATATAATACGATAATTGAAAATAATGTATCAATTTTAAATGGTGCCAGAATAGGGAATAATTGTCATATTCATTCGGGTGCAGTGTTATCCGGCATTCCGCAGGATTTAAAATATAAAGGAGAGTATTCCACACTGCAAATAGGCAACAACAATGTTATCAGAGAATTTGTAACAATAAATAAAGGAACTAATTCAAAAGGAACTACAAAAATCGGAGATAATAATCTTATAATGGCAAACGTTCATATAGGTCATGATTGTGAAATCGGTAATAGCTGCATAATAGGATATAATGTTGGTATTGCAGGAGAAGTAATGATAAGTGATTTCGCAAATATAAGCGGCCTGACAGGCATTCATCAATTTACCCGAATCGGCGAACATTGTATGATTGGTGGAATGAGTCGGGTGGCAAAAGATATACCACCCTATATAATAGCAGCAAGAGACCCTCTGTCATTCTCAGGAATTAATATTGTCGGATTATTAAGGAGAGGATTTGAACAAGCAAAGTTAAATGAATTAAAAGAGATTTACAGAATCATTTTTCAACAAAAACACAATACTTCACTTGCTGTCAGTTTTATTGAAAATAATTTTGAACCGACTTTTGAACGAAATAATATTATCAATTTTATAAAGCAATCTCAAAGGGGCATCATTAAAGGATATTACGAATAATCCTGCGGCTAATCGAAATTTTATATTTATCAACAAAGTTTACCGCTGGACAGATGTTTGACAAGAAAGGGAATGATATACATGCCGTTTATCAGGGAGAAAGCCAGACTCTAATTTTTATCCAAGATTTGTTGAGATAAACAGTGTGAACTCAGGTTTAAGTATTTAATCTGATGAATGAAAGCCTGCAAGAGTGCGCTTTAGGGTGGTTTGAATATTTATAAATGAATGAGTTATATGTGAAAATTATGTACTTTTGCAGAAAATAAATCAACGGATTTTAAATAATATCGATAAACAGGAGATTTCGACCATTGATTTGATACTACCTGTTTGAATATAAGTAATTTAGAATAAATAATAATATATTTGTTAAAATAAAATTTAGGTATTCTTGTTTTTTTAGATTTCCGACCCCCAAACCCCCAAAGGGGGATTTAAGACGCAGTATTTGAATAATTAAGTAGTAAATTTAATCTGATAATGCACTTTTAACCATAATTTGGGGTTTGGGATCACGAGTCAAAAATAGTTCATTAAATGCTTTGAATTAGATATGTGAAAATTATGTACTTTTGCAGAAAATAAATCAACGGAATTTAAATAATATCGATAAACAGGAGATTTCGACCATTGATTTGATACTACCTGTTTGAATATAAGTAATTGAGATTAAATAATAATACATTTATTAAAATAAAATTCAGGTATTCTTGTTTTTTTAGATTCCCGACCCCCAAACCCCCAAAGGGGGATTTAAGACGCAGTATTTGAATAATTAAGTAGTAAATTTAATCTGATAATGCACTTTTAAGTCCTCATTTGGAGATAAGGGCACTAGTTGAATATAAGTAATTGAGATTAAATAATAATACATTTGTTAAAATAAGATACAGGTATTCTTGTTTTTTTAGATTCCCGACCCCCAAACCCCCAAAGGGGGATTTAAGACGCAGTATTTGAATAATTAAGTAGTAAATTTAATCTGATAATGCACTTTAAAGTCCTCATTTGGAGATATGGGCACTAGTTGAATATAAGTAATTGAGATTAAATAATAATACATTTGTTAAAATAAGATACGGATATTCTTGTTTTTTTAGATTCCCGACCCCCAAACCCCCAAAGGGGGATTTAAGACGCAGTATTTGAATAATTAAGTAGTAAATTTAATATGATAATGCACTTTTAAACAATAATTTGGGGTTTGGGATCACGAGTCAAAATAGTTCATTAAATGCTTTGTATATAATAAAATACCGTACCGGAATGTTATTCAATAAATAATTTAAGACTGTCTATGAAGCCCAGAATAAAATTTTACAACACCGTCAGCAGGATCCTGTTTTTAATGCTTACCCCGGTTTTCTTTCGTGTATTTAATTTTGCTTTTATCTGGCACTCCATTTATTGGGGGGTTATCACTTTTGTAGTCCTGATCTGGATGACATTCATTGTACTCTCCCCGTTGGTAGGAAGGATCGGATGCGGTTGGTTTTGCTTTATGGGTACCGTACAGGATCTGAATTACGGGAATTCACTGATCAAACTAAAAAGAAAAAAACCGTTGCTCTGGATCCGGTTTATACTTCCGGTCATGTTTCTAACTTCATCACTTACGTTCTTTTTCATCCATGTACACGATGGAACCATCCAGGGAATACGCTTTATTCCCGATTTTTTTGGAACCGATCTAAATACACATTACCAACATGTCTGGTTTTATGATACCCTCGGTGCCATTTTGTCGGGGATTTTATTGGAGAAACGGTGGGCATGCCGCAATCTGTGTTTCATGGGTTCTATGTGTGCCATTGGGGCCAATTATTCAAGGCTATTACCGGTACTGGATACCACCAAATGCAATGGGTGCAAAAAATGTGAGACCGTTTGCCTGGTGAATATCCCGATTACAGACTATATAGATTCTAAGAAAGGATTGGTAACCAATTCCGAATGTTTGTTGTGCGGGAAATGTACGGATGTTTGTGCCAAAAAAGCCATTACCATTCAATTTGTATGGAACAGAAAGAAATATATCCGGTCCCAAAAAAGCAATAGTGTTCAGATTAAAAAAGGATCTAATTCTACTTTACCAAATTAAAAACCGAATTCCAATAGTTCACAATAGAAATAATGTTTTTGCCAATATTGTCGAATCGTAAATCTTAAAATACATATACCTGTTGTGTTTTTTTGTAATCTGTTTTTGTGTTGTGTCTATCACAGATTCCGACTTGTCGGAGTTGTGGTTTAATGTTGTTGTGTTTTTGTATTGTTTTAATTTAGTAAAGTAGAACTAATAAAATGACTTTATATCCTTTTGGGTGGGTAATTGATTTACATACATCCGAACCTGTTTAATTTAGTACTCCGTAGGAGTAAACTTTGTATAACCCCCGGATTTATCCGGGGGATTAAATAAATAAATGGAAAAACTCTGTAGGAGTTTCCCTCTGTTTAATTGAGTAGCTAACTCACTTATTATAAAGATATATTTTCAATTTGTATGGGTCAACTCCTACAGAGTTGAGTTAACCTGTATCACTATTCCCCCGGATAAATCCGGGGGTTATTCACGGAAAACTCTTACAGAGTTTCAATCAGATTATAATATTTCCCCATTTCAAATGCAAACCAGTTTAATAACTTAAAAAACTTACCCTCACAATTCGTTATAGCACCAATAAAATATGAAAATAGAACTGATCAATATCGAGGATATTTTGATAGCCGAAATACAATCGGAAGAGATAGAAATCAGGAATGCGCAGGATGCGTTGGATATCCTGGCAAATTGCAGCTACCAGGGAGCATACAGCATTATAATCAGTGAGCACAATATCATTCCCGGTTTTTTTGACTTAAAAACAGGAATAGCAGGAGACGTTCTTCAGAAATTTTCTACTTATAATGTAAGGCTTGCTATCATTGGTGATTTTTCGAAGTACACCTCTAAGAGCCTGAATAATTTCATTTCAGAAAGTAACCGTGTAGGCAGGATCAATTTTGTAGATTCACTGGAACATGCTAAAGAAGTGTTGCTGAAATTTGAAAATAAGTCGGGTTATAGGTAGCTCTCATGAAACTAACCAAAACATTTACTATTTATTCATTTACTATTTACTATTTGCCCGCTAACACCCGTTTGTTTCTTATTGTTTTTGGTTCCGCAGGGTGGAAAAAGGCGCTCTTATGAAACTAATCGCCCCAAGCCCCTAATTGGGATGTTAATTAAAATGTATTACGTTCGGAAAACCTGAATTTCCTAAATGACAAAATAGAATAAATGAAACATTACCTGGTACTATTATTTTTTATCCTGACAACTTTTTTTGTAAACGGACGGGCACTTTACTCTAAAGCATATGGCAATACCGATAACCCGGCAATTATATTTATTCACGGAGGACCAAGTGGAAATTCAACTCTTTTTGAAGCCACCACAGCTCAACCCCTTGCGGACAAAGGTTTCTTTGTAATTGTTTATGATCGTCGTGGTGAGGGTCGCTCAATGGACTCAACAGCAACATTCACTTACCGGGAGGCTATTACGGATCTAAACGAGATTTACCATACCTATCATATCGGGAAAGCAACTCTTATTGCACATAGCTTTGGTGGGTTGGTCGCAACACTTTACTCCGACAATTATCCTGAAAAAGTAAATTCACTAATTCTTGCCGGTGCCTTATTCTCACAGCAGGACACATACAACCATATAATCAAGTCTGTCAGGCAGATTTATCAAATCCGAAATGATACCTTCATGTTGAAACAGGTCGACGAAGTTGAAAGACTGAATAAAAACATGGCAGAATATCGTAAAGGCTGCTTTGATCTGGCAGGAAAAAATGACTTTTTTGATATGCCAACCCCAACAATACTGTCAAACAAATTAAGACAGGAATATATGACCGGCGAGTTTTATACTACTAATATCCGAAATAATCAAGCGCCTGTACTTTTCTATAAAAATGAAGCACTTAATAACATTGACACAAAACCGGTTTTAAAAAGAATCAGGAGAAAGGGTGTTAAACTTTATGCTATCTATGGTCAACAGGACAGAATTTTTTCGACTCAACAACTAACTGATATTAGAAGAATTGTTGACAAAGGGAACTTTAAAATCATTGACAACTGTTCGCATTACCTGTTTGTTGACCAACAACAGGCTTTCATTGAGAATATTGAAAAATGGCTAAAATAAAATATGGCTAATAAAAAGGACTTCGGCTATTCGGAACGACCAGGCATGAAGTCTGGGTTGTACAATATTACAGACAGGTAAGTGCTTAGTCCACTTGTCCCGATATTTGTCGAAAAGTCTCCGCTCCTCTCAGACATGAACTATTCAACTTGTGCTGATAAAAAACTTTGCAAAATGAGTTGATAAAGCAAAAGAAAGTTGCAAATCTACAGGAGAAGTGGTATTCTATCATTTTGTTGACGTCACCAAAATGATCGAATTGGGAAAAGGCGGAAAGCGTGAAGTGGAGTTGTTGTATTGATCAGAATTACACAATTCATTCAATTAAATAACCTGCTGTAAAAATAGTAAATAAAGAATCTTAAGAGATGGATAAATTTTGTTGATTCATTACGGCATGTGAAAGAAGCGTTAAATTAATTGGGTTATAAACGTCACTGATTATAGTGGATACCCAACAATCCAGTATTTAAAATTGTTAGAGGATTTGAAATATTCACTCACGTTGATGTTCAATCTGAATAATATTTTATCTTTGTATACTGATTTAAAATAGGTAAGTATGATTCACACAGTTAGAATTGACGATACTACACAGGCAGGAAAAAAAATACCCGGTGAGTTACATCGTAACCGTAAAGGCGTTGAATTTGATAATCCTGCTATTTCAGGTATCCTACCGGAAGGATATGTCCCAATTGATGAATTTTTTGATACTATTGAACAAAGAATAACAAAACATTACGAAGAAAATGATTTACTTAAATAGTAGAGCAGAAGATGATTTAGTTTCAATTTTAATATGACTTTTAACATGGGAGAAACACTTTATAGAGTTAGAACATGCAAAATCATACATTCGTGATATTCGTAATGAATGTTATTCAATAGGTACAAAAAAATATCATTTCAATACTACATTTGCTACTCATAAAAGATTTGGATCAAAAGTACACACCTACAACCGTAATAGTAAGACGCAGTGGTACATAATATATGATATTGACCGCTAATGAAATATTTTTATAAATCATATCACATCAAATTACACTACAATAACCGGAACAGAGTAAGTTTCGGTTATTTTTTTTAATAGGTTTTTTTCTATGTGTTTAAATTATTCATGCAATATACCGATTTGTTGTGTGGTAAAACTTTGAAACAGGCAGTGTGCGGGAAAGTGCTTGCGAGTAGATAGTTTGGAGTAAATATTTTGAGCTTCTCGCCGATCCCACTTTTCTTGCTGAGATTAAGTGGATGAAGCAGATTTTCTGAATAAATATTGAAAATTAAAAAACATTGAGTAGTTTTGCATACATTAATGAGTAAAACAACTCAATACATTGAGTAAAATACAATATTATGATCAATCGTATTATTTAGAACAACTTACAGAAAGAATTGGAGATCAACGTAACTTCATTCAAGTTGTAACAGGGCTAAGACAGGTTGGAAAAACTACCATGGTTTTGCAACTTCTGAAAAATTCAAATCTTGGTAATACGTATGAATCTGCAGATGGAATTTTGAATTCAAATGCTGAATGGATAGTACAAATTTGGGAAACAGCGAGATTGAAAATGAAATTAACCCGGGCTACTGATTATCAAACGTAGTCATTCGAATGCTTCAAAAAACAGACTTACACGATTTTTACAAAGCATCAAAGAAACTCCTTATTCAGGTTTTGCAATTCCTGAAGCATTAAAACATGAATTATCCGGTAAATGGTCCGGGGAGCTTTCAAAGAAAGATAGAGTTTCTATTCTATTGAGGGTAATATTGTTAAAATAGTATGCCAGAAACCCGTATAGTTTGTAATTATACAATAAGAATCAGTTTAAAACAGCCTTTAATTTCAGTACATTTTTTCCCTACATTTGTCAGTAAGTGTACGAACCGCTTAGAACTATCCGGTTAGTGAAAAAATAAACATGGAGTAATGAGGATTTTTTCTTCAGTGCATGCAACGTTTTAGCATATTAGTTCATCTATAGTTAAAAAGGGACATGCTATGAAACGATTTATTCTCTATCTGATCATTTCAGCCGGTTTACTGATTATTCTACCGGGGTGCTCCAATGAAGAACCGGTAAATACGCCTGCGAATATCATCAGTATCTCAGTTGGCAGGAATGAAACGGTTCACTATGATCTGGGGTATTTTGGGTATGAGGAAGGTGCTTTCATAAATACACAGGCATCGCATTATCTGGTGAGCAAAACTGACAGGGATATTAACACCGGGAAAATCATGTATACCTATACTCCTGCACATAATTTTACCGGTACGGATGAAGTGGTGCTGAAATCGATGCGGGGTTCGGATGGTGCAAGTGCTAACAACAACATTATTCTTACTACCATCAAGTTCAATATTTCGAATTGATTAAGAATTAGGTAATTAATAATTATCAAGATGTTGAATAATAAGTCTTTGTCGATTTAAAAACATATTATTAAATTATCACGATTACTTCTACTTAACTAAATTAAAACAATAAAAAAAATGAAATCCCAATAAACACAATAGGACACAAAAACAAAATAAAAGAGAATACAATTGGTAAATACTTAAGTATTTTAAGATTTACGATTCGACAATATTGGTAAAAATATTATTTCTATTGTGAACTATTGTGTCTATTGTGGTTCGGTTTTTATTTTGGTAAAGTAGAATTACTTATCTGAAAAAAATTAACTATATTCCTCTTAAACTTCTGAATTTATGAAATGCACCGTTTTACTATTGGGTTTTGTCCTTGCGCTTGTTTCCTGTTCTAACAAAGAAGATCACGAACTAACTATTGATTATTGGAATAAAAATGATTCTATACGGGTAGTTACCGCTTCCGACGGTACCTTCCTGAAAATTACAAAATCAACATGGTTCACCACCACCACAAATTCCAACAGCTTCGGACAGGTAAACCTGGGAATAACAGGTTCGACAAATGCCGATCGGGTGACTGTACTGACCAGCGGAGATGGACTGATCAATGAACAGAATATTCTTTTGGATAAGCAAAAGAATTTTAAACAGGATTCCATTGGCATTTCATTTACCCACTTCTCAGGTACTCCTCCCACTACCCTGTTTGAAAGAAGTACGGTCGTCAAGGCTTACAAGGGAGCGGATACCTTAACGATTACGCTGAACAGCGGCAAACTGAGATATTGATGGTTTGAAAAAGGATCTTTTCGTATGTTTTAATATATTGCAATAAAATTAAATAAACCAATAATGGCGTTACTTAACGCTAAACACCTGCTCCCCTTTAATGCCTCACAGAATAAGTGGGGCTTTTTTGTGGAATTATGTTATCAGAGACATTGAAACGTATACCTATTTTTGAGAATTTCGAATAGAAATCCTTTATACTAAAGCAAAGTAGTACACTCAAATGACAGGAATAAATCCCTATTCTCCCCTACCCTATGACTCTATAAAAATCTTTTCAACAAATTGAAAATTTATTAAAAAAACATATCGTTACTTTAAAATAATGTTTTTATCTTTGACGCTTAATTTAATTAAAAATGTATCAACAAAACTTATAGACAAGATAGATATTAGCAGTATAAGACACTTTATGTTCATTATTGGCTGATGTGCATTTCGCAGGGTTTGCTCACGCATTCACCTTGTCGTTTCACGAAAGCGAATACTCATGCAAACCAAAAACTGACAAATACCAATATATTAGGTAGTTATGCGTTGTCACAAACAATAAACAGATATTTATGAAAAACTTTGAAAAATTTAAAAGTGATTTAAGGATCTTGATAGAAAAAGGTGATAAACTAACTCTGTCTATGAAATACGAGTGCTATCCAGTAGAAAGCGAAAAGCAAATTAAAACTCTATTTAAAGACGACATAAAAACAAATGAGTTTATTAACAAACTTCTTCCTTTTAAAAGAGAATATCAAAGTTGGTACTCTGAGGCATTAGTTTTAATAAAACAATTATTGCCAGATAGATTATCAAATTTTATCAGACTTTATGACAAGCCAAAAACAAGGAAAGTAATAGAATATGGTAACTATTCTATTGAAGACTATATGCAGAACTTAACTGTAAAAAGTGGTTCTGGAGAGAAAAAAGTGGGACCTGAAGCTGCTTTGAGTCAATATGAACAACAACTCAACATTTTAAAATCAGTTGAAAAACGTTTCGAAAGTTCACTTTATGACATTAGACAATTAGTTCAAGCAGATTTATTTGACAGTGAACTTGATGTTGCAAAAGAACTAAATAAAAATAAATTTATGCGAGGTGCAGGAGCAATTGCAGGTGTTGTACTTGAAAAACATTTAGCCCAAGTACTTGCAAATCATAAAATTAAAATAACAAAAAGAACCCCGTCTATATCAGATTTTAACGATAGTTTGAAATCTTCAGAAGTTTATGATACACCAACTTGGCGAAAAATTCAGCTTTTAGGTGACATTAGAAATTTATGTGACCACAACAAAGAAAGAGAACCTAAAATGGAAGAAGTTGAAGAACTTATATCGGGGGTTAATTCTATAATTAAGACTGTGTATTAAAAAAATACGCATAATACACGTCTATGTTGATTGGCTGGCTGACGTGCATTCCGGTAGTTTTGCTACTGTATTCACCTTATCTAAGGTGAATAGTGAATGTTCCAAATCGCCAAATGAATATAGCCTTGATTGTTAGCAACAATGTTAAAAAAAAGTGAAGCTAAATGACTAAAACAGACAATAAAGTAAAAAATAAAAAATGATGGAAGACATAATAATTAATGTTGGACCACTTAACAGTTTTGCAAGTTTAGGTTTTCATGTAGGTGACGGACTTACTATGTTTAATGACAATTTTATTCATGGTAAAGAATCAAGAATAATATGGAACTTTAATAAATTAGAACAGTATAGTATCAATATGGCTACTCTTACTGCTTTTCTCAGTGTGGCATATAGATTGAGAAAATTTTCTAATCAACCACAAAAAATGGCTATTGATTGGAAGCCACCAGTATTAGCATTTTTAACAGATGTCTCTTTTTTTAATATTGCACAACAATTGGACTTATTTACTTGGGATGATCGGCTAATTGGTGGATTTAATACTGGGAAGACCAACCCAAATACTGAAATATTTATATTCGAAAATTTATCAATTGTTGAGAAAGATTTTTTAGAAGAATGGAAAAAATGGAAAGATGAAAATAGGCAAGACTTACATTATTATATATCTTCTAAATGTGAAAGAATATTTAATCCGGAGAATCAATCGTATTTGTTTTCTCAGAAGTTAGTTGATACAATTTCATCTACTACTACTGAGCTTGCTCTAAATTCAGTAATGCATGGTAGAGAATCAGCATTCATTGGTGCACAACGTTCATCAGAAAGAATTACTGTGAGTGTTTGTGATTGTGGTGTTGGATTTATTAACTCTCTCAGGAAGCTGAACAACAATTTAGACTCTTCAATTAGTCATATACAAGGTATTTTGATCGGTTCAATTATAAACAAAAAAGACTATGGATTATTAGAAGCAATTCAAAGTGTTATAAACTATGGAGGATGGGTGATTATTTCATCTTTCGATTGTGAAATATGTTTTAGACAATCTTTGTGGTCTAAAGTAAAAGGATTATCTATTGATGAAATTATTAATAGCAAAATTGAAGATATACTTGGTGTCCAAGTTAAAAAAATAACCATTGAAGACAAAGAAAAAGGCTACTGGCGACAACTTTATAAGTCTTTGAGAGGAACACGTATAACATTTGAAATACCAGTATGATGGACATAAAAATTGAAACAACAGTTACATCAGATTTTGAGTATGTAAGACTTCAATATCTGATTTGGAGATTTAATGGCTTGCAATCTCCAAATAAACTTCAAGCAAAAGCAGGAGTTGAATTAGCAAATATTATTGATAACGGTAATGAAATGCCATTGATAATCAATTGTTCAAATGTATCATCAATTGCAAATTATTCATTAGAAGAAACAATCCTTAGAATTAATAATACAAATCGTGTTATTTACTTTTTATACTCAATAGGTATTGGAGAGGAATTAAGAAATTTATTACCATGTTTTCATACTATATCAATCAATTCATATTATAAAACTTATTTCGATGGTGAAAATAAAAAAAGTTTAATGAAAGATTGTATTATTACAAGTAAAACTGATAATGTTATTGATATTTGCAAAAAATCAACTGACGATGAAATTAAACGGATAATAAAAATTTTATCAAATTGTTTTAAGAATGAAGTTAATTTATTTAGATTAAAATCCACTCCAATTCTAACAAATGGAGTATTTAATGCAAGAAGGATTATTCTTAAACCAAATTCATTTATGCAAACTTGTTTATTGTTAAATGAAAAAGTATCTTTCGTATTAAATAATTCAATGCCAAAAAACTCAAGGATATTATCTGTGAGTCTTAGAGCTAGTGCATTCGCAGGAGTAATTGGACAATTAAATAAAATGTATGTCGAAATTGTTGACCATATGGGTCCAAAATATAAGATGTTAGAAAACTCAAAATTAAGTTTTGATGAGCAAGGATTTGAATATATTTTTATAGGAGACTTTTTAATAGGTGGCACTGAAATGAAAATAGCTAACACTTATGCTCATTTTAAAAGTAGTATAATTAAAGATGCTGTTTTCTTGGCATCTTTATTCAATCCAATAGATTATTCTAGTGATATTAATATCTCAACACTAATTAATGAAAGATTGACAGTTATAAATAACGAAGTTGAATACAAACTAAATCATTAAAATGAAAATCTTACATATAACTGATCTCCACATTGGTGATAAAAATAATGATAGTGATTATCTAAGAGAAGGCTTTTATAGAGATTATATTGACGGTCTTTATTCAAAAACTGATGTTCAATTAGATTATTTGATAATTACTGGAGATTATATAAACGCTTTAGACAAAACTCCAAATGAGCAAAAATTTGAACATGCTTCTACTGTAATCAAATACATTCAAAAAAAATTTAATATACCCAACGAAAAAACATTTTTATGCATTGGGAATCATGATATTAATATTGAGAAAGAGAAAGAAAACAAATATCTTGAAGCAAGAAAAGATTATTCAATTTTTTTTCCAAAACATACTAAAAAACACCTAGCAAGTTATAACAATATTTTTTTCTTATATAAGAATAATAATGATTATATTCTGACCTTAGATGCTACATATAACTCTAATGGGAATGTTAAGCCTGGTATTTTAGAAGTACAAGATATTGATGCATGTATAAATCTTTTAAGAGATAATAATGTTGAATCGAATTCTACATTAATAATTATAACACATTTCCCATTTATTGAGATCTCAGGTACAATGTCAACAAATGAAGAAGTTGGTTGGGATGACAAACATTTATGGAAAAGTGCATTTGCATTAAGAAAACGCATAGAATCATTAAGAGTTGTTGAAGCTCAAAATACATTCGTATTTTTTGGGGATATACACTTTCCTTATCAACAGAATAATAATGGCTTTACATATTTAAGTGCCGGTCGCTTGGGTACTGATATTTTTAAACCCAATGTATCCAAACCTGAATCTTTATCAATGCTTCCACGTCAAGCTAGAATTTACTTAATAAATAAAAACTCAATTGATTGTAAAACAGCTTCATGGAAACCAATCAGTCATCGTGAAAGTCCTCATGTTGGTGAATGGGAAATAAACAATCTTTCAATAAAATTGAGAGATACAATAAATGAAACAGTAGAGACCGTTATCGTAGAATCTAAAAAAATAAATGTATTTAGTCAAAATACAGAACAAAGAATTATTCAAGTAATAACTAATCAAAATTTATATAGATTTGGTCGTTTCAATACGGCTCATGATAATAATGTATCTCTAGCATGGGTGTTGACAAATAAACTTTTAAACATTCAGTCTTTACTTTGTGATATTGTTGAAGACATGAAAGAGTGGATTAATAGTAATAATTTAATAGCAAAAGATACGATCATGTTTGGTGTTGATTGTTGGGGTAATGTAATAGCAAGTCAATTATCTGCAATTACAAATATCCCTAATTATTGTACTGTTTCAAGAGCCGAGGGTAAATATCATGCTGACGATGAATTACTATGTTCCGAGATTAAAGTTGATTTGAAAAATTATAAAAACGTGATTATTGTAACTGATGTTGTTGCAACAGGTCATGGTACTGATTTTATTTTAAAAAGCATTAAAACTTATTGCTCAAGTCATGTAAATTTTTATGTGTTTTCAGTTTTAGCAGATGAGAATCAAAATCATTTCTTGGTTGAAAATTACACTCATGTAACATCTTGTTCAAAACTTAGAATACCAATTATCAGCAAAGACAAATTACCATCAGAAGACATCTTGCCCGCAATAATTGCATTTAAATAAAAACCAAGCACATGACATTCTTCTTTGCTCACCTATAAGTTGACATGCACTTAGCAATATTTGCTCCCGCTTTCACTTTTTCGCTTTGCGAAAGTGAATACTACCGCAAAGCGCAAATACCAATAGGCTAAGAAGTTAGTGGCTAGGATAAAAAAAAGACAAACCAAATCTATTAAATATGGCAACAACAGTTAGAAATGAAATTAAAACAGACAAGATTTATATAAAAGATGTATTTGAACAATGGTATAGAATTCCTGAATACCAACGTCCATACGTTTGGTCAAAAGACGAAGTTATAGATTTGCTAGATGACATTAGTTACGCAGCAGTAAACACTCCTACGAATGATTATTTTTTAGGTTCATTTGTTTATCAACACAAAAAAGCTAGTGCAGAACAACAATTTATTGAAAATGACTTATTAGATGGTCAACAACGAATAACTACATTGTTCTTAATCTTTGCAGTTATACGAGACATTGAAACAATTAAAAAGAGAAAAGAAAATTGTCAAAAATATATATTTCAAGAGGAAGATAAAGACACAAATACACCTGAAAGAATTCGTTTACTTTATAAAATTCGCCCTGAAGTAGAAAAATTTATTGATGAATATATCAAACCCGAGAATAGTATTATTGACAACTGGGATGAAATAAAAAGACTTTCCAATTCAGCAGATGATGTTTCAATCAAAAACATGGCAAATGCAATCGTTCAAATAAAATCCTATTTTGAAGAAAAACAAAACATTAATACGTTCTTCCCTTATCTTCTACAATACGTTTTAATGATTTATGTGTATTCTGAACAGCTAGAAGATGCTTTCCGGTTATTTACGATTTTGAATGATCGAGGAGTAAAACTAAGAAACTCTGACATTTTAAAAGCACAAAATCTTCAACTTGTTGCTGAAGGTGAACGAATAAAATATGGTATTAAATGGGAAGAACTAGAGAGCGAATTAGGAGAAGATTTTGACCGTTTTCTATCGTTTATCAGAACTATTATTGTTAAAGAGAAAGCTCGGCTAAACTTATTGCAAGAGTTCGAGGATAATATCTATAATCCTAAAGAAAAAGACAAAAAGACAGGACAATTAAAACCTGCACTTCTTAAAAGAGGAAAAGAAACTTTCGAATTATTAGACAAGTACTATTCTCATTACGATCAATTATTTGAAAATGACAATCACAATTTTACAAATGGATTTGAGTTTAATAACCTCATTGTTTGTATGAAAACAACTTTGCCTTCTACCGATTGGATTCCTCCTTTATTATCTTATTATAACAAATTTAACTCAAATAGTATTTACGATTTCTTGTTAAAGTTAGATAAGAAATTTACTGGAGATTGGATTAGTCAATTAACTCCAACTGAAAGAATTGAAGGTATGAATTCAATTTTGAAAGGAATTGAAACAAACAGAACTCCAGCTGACCTCTTTGCGACAAAACTCTTTGATTTTGATAAAACCAATTTTATCAAAAACATTGATGGTAAAGTATATGGAAGGCAATTTACTAAAAACATTTTGTTGAAATTAGACTACATTTTAAACGATAATAAAACAACAAAATGGAGTGCATTTAGTCAAATAACCGTAGAACACATTCTACCTCAAACACCAGAAGATAATAGTAAATGGAAAAGAGACTTCACTGACATTGAAAGAACTGATTTTACAAACAAATTAGGAAATCTAATTTTACTTGGTCGTGGAAAAAATGCTTCTCAAGGACGTTTGGATTATGAAAAGAAACATCAAAAATATTTTTCAAACAATATTAACACCTTTCCAAATTCATTGAGAGTTTTTAATCAGTACCAAACCCAATGGACTAAAGTTGAGTTAAATGAAAATCAGAAATATTCAGTCGACACATTGAAAATGTATTACAATATTTAATTTGATATTCAAATAAAAGATTGAATAATCAACACCATGCACCTAATACATAGGACTTCGTGTGGTCGGAACGACCCAACATGAAGTCTCAGTTGCACTACATCCCAACTGCGATTTAGAAAGGGGGAGAAATAAAAGAGTTTGTTTTCTACGGAGTTATCATGTGTTTTTGGGGTTTCCGAATAGACTCTTTTGAGGAAAGGAAGAAGCTTTAGTCCCTAATTGATAAATAATTTTATTACAAAATTGAATTATTGGTTTAAAAATCAACTGAAAGCGTTCAGTTTGACATGATTTTGCTGAGTTTATGTAATACAAATTCGAACCTACTATAAGAATGGTAGTGGACAAACGAGAAGAATTGAAAATTTCTCTACTGGACTTTAAAAGCATAGAAGGTATATCCTTGTATTTAGAACCCTACATTCAGGGTTGGATAAAATCTACTACGACAAGTTCAGGATAACGGAACTAAGTCCTGTTTTTCTACTGCTACGGCAATGGATAGTGTGGTGGGCACAAAAACGTTACAAACGTTACAAAACCAATATGAACAAAGCCTATTGTTGGTTGGACAAGCTATAGAAACAAAATTCCCCAACCTGTTTTATTAATGGAGATACGGATTTGCATAATGAAAATAATGAAACGCACTGATTAGTATAACAAGTGCCGTGTGATGGGTGACTATCAAGCACGGTTCTGTGAGAGGCTTAGGGTGAAACTCCCTTTGCCTACTCGACGCCTAGGTCGTTATGGGCAGTTATAAAAAAATGAACTCGCGCACTAAAACAAATATCAATGAATAGAATAATACTGACAATAATAACTTTAGCACTGACAATCAATCTTGCAAAAGCAAACGATATTGACAATCTGAAAACAAAGGATGATGTTCAAAAATTTCTTGTGGAAAAAGTTGACACTGCTTGGTCGAAACACAACTTCTTTGAAACAATTGATAAAAACGAAACAACTATTTTCGGGAAAGGACATTTCTTGAAAATTGACTTAGATAATAACGGACTGTCTGACCTTTTGATAAATGGCACATATTTATTTGCAGTTACAGACAATGGTAACGGTCGTTATAGCAAACATTTTATTGACAGAGGAGCTTTTATGCTTGAAAACCATAAATTGAAAGGTATTATTTATAAAAACAAAACTCCTTTAATTGTAATTGACAAGCGGAAAGATAATATTACTATAATTGAAGATGACAAGCAGAAAGAAGACAGTATTTTAAAGGTAATGAATGCTAGAGTGGATACTCTTATATTTACATTTGGTGATTTTTATGAATATAACCCAGTTCCTGACAATTTTAAAATTGAAGAAATAAGAATTTCAACATCTGGATGCTATGGTACATGTCCAATTTTTGAAATGAAAATTGATGCGAAAAAAAACGCAACATACATAGCAAAGGAATATAATGACGAGAAAGGTAAATTTACAGGAAGAATTGACGATATTTCATTCGATAGGATTATAAAAACTATTAACTGAATATTCTGACGAAAGTGTACAACCGTTCTGGACGAAAGTGTACAACTGTGGAGTGGAAAAATTAAGTCTCAAAAGTAATGATTTTTTATTTCTTTTTTCTCATAGATTCGCCTTTTAATTCAAA